>ENA-OWYY01000563-OWYY01000563.1-human-gut-metagenome-genome-assembly--contig:-NODE-563-length-7989-cov-50.1431_pt1 | contig 7989 bp, 8 predicted proteins | sample MGYA00249755_ERZ652096 | MGnify/ENA primary metagenome ERZ652096 (study PRJEB26925, sample SAMN05827060) | human gut metagenome | biome: ENVO:2100002; feature: ENVO:00000062; material: ENVO:00002003... | reverse complement strand
TAATAGCTCTTTATTTGGGAATTCAGTAAAATCAAATCAATTTGAGGTTCATGATGCAATTTGTTTTTTGTCTCCAGTGTTTATTCATTTTGAGGAACTTAATTTGATAGACATTCATGATAAGATAATGACTTTGGTGTCAGATGGTGATTCTGAAAGCGTAAAGTCTTCTATGGATTTAGATTTGATGGAAATTCAAAATAGATTCATAAGGATTAATACTAAATGGCAAAAACTCTTGAAAGAAGATAAGAAGGAGGATTCTTCTTGGATAAATTGTTTTGTCGAGACTCATATAGATGCTTCAAATACAGAACAGTATGTTTCGTTGTCAGATGAAAAAATAGATCAGTATCAAGTTGATAAGAGAATAGCAATAGCTAACAAGCAGGTTTTTGAACAAGAATACATGCATGTTGTGAAACGTAAATCTGGAATTGTAAATTCCTCAAGACGTAAGGCATTATGCATGATAATTAATGATGCATATAAGGAACAGGCTGATATGCTGATTATGCCAGAATTGACAGTCCCATTTTGTTGGTTAGGATTTTTGGCAAGTCAGGTTATTCATACAAAAATGGCTATTGTTACGGGAATGGAATATGTTGTAGGTGATAGAAATTATATTTTGAATACTGTAGCGACAATTCTTCCTATTCAAACTAAGTATGGAACAACTTGTACGATTCATTTGCGAATTAAAAATTTTTACTCGCCAAAGGAGAAGATTTTATTAGAAGGGTATCATTATAATATACCCAAGATTGATGCTCCTCAATATACTTTATTTCATTGGCGTAAGGCTTATTTTTCTGTATATAATTGCTTTGAACTGGCAGATATAAGAAGCAGGGGGTTATTCCAGTCTAAGGCTGATTTCTTGATAGCGGTAGAATATAACAAAGATATTCACTACTTTTCAGATGTAACAGGTTCGTGGGCGCGAGACATTCATTGCTTTATAGTTCAAGTAAACACATCTCAATATGGAGATTCAAAGATTATTATGCCATCAAAATCTGATAGTAAAACCTTACTGAATGTCAAAGGTGGAGATAATCCTGTTGTGATGGTTGCAACTCTTCCGATAAGTCGGTTGAGAGATTTTCAGATAGCTGATTATACAGTCCAGGTTAATAATAAGGAATTTAAGTTTACTCCTCCTCATTTCAATTATGTGAATGTAGAGAAGAAAATACGAAATGAAGAATTATGGCAGATGTAAATCCAAACCAAGATCTGCGTTTCAAGGAAATTATGAAACGGGTAATACCTGGCGCTTACTTTTTTTCATACATTTACATTGTGTGGAAATTAGTAACGACAGAACCGATATATTTACAGCAACAGTTGTCTAATGTGACGAATAATGTTAATGATGGTGTGGAAGTTGCATTATGGCTGCTGGTTACTTATATTGGAGGATTTGTTATCAATAGTATGGCTAGTTTTTGGGAACGAAATGTATGTTACCGACTTTTTAATCGCCCTTCGAAAAAGGTCTTGACTTTTGGTGGTAAGGATGAAATAGAAGGAGCTGATAATATTATCAAAGATTCAAAAGTATGTTTATCTTTTAGATCGATAACCAATGATGAGTCGAGGCGTATATTACGATTTGTAAAGAATCATATTGCGAGAAAGGATAATTTGGTAGAAGAAATGTATCATCAAAGTATAATGGCAAGAAATCTATGTATGAGTCATTTTCTTGCGATGTTTATATCTTATTTCTTTGTTCCAAACTTGCTTGCTTCATCAACTTATGTGATCGTGTCTATCTTTCTTTTGTTGATATTCTGGAATGAATGGCGAAGGAAGAATTTGGTATATGTGAGGAATATATTTACAGAGTATCTACAAGGGAAGAGTGATAAGGCTAAATAACTTAAAGAACAATTTTAGATTATCGTATTATGAGATTTAAGTATCAAAAAGAATTAGAATTTTTCATAGAAAATGGATGTCAATTGCCAAAGTTGTTTCTTCCAAGCTCGAAAGAAGCATATAGGTATGTCTTCTCGAAATATATTCAGAACAATCATATTCCGCCTCATAAGTTACATCCTAATAGATTGGAACAGCAAATAAGGGATGGTAATGTTGATTTAAGTGGCTATGCACTTTCTAATTTTGAAACGTTGACTCAAGCAGCAACATTTTATAGGTATCTTCGTAAATCCTGCAAAAATGTAAAAAAACAGATTGGAGATTCTTTGTCCTTCGGTATGTTGAAATCTACAGATGGTATGATAACAATATCTGATAATAGGGGGCATTTTGATTTATATGAATCAGAAATATGTGATTTGAATACTACTTTTAAAATAATCAAAGCTTTATGAAAAAAATACAAGGTTTTGAAGGAAAGCTTTCTCTAGCAGAGCTTAGTAAGGTTTCTGATTTGATATACTTTGATGGGCCTTTTTTATCTCATTATGTTCATTCTTCTGGTGATAACTATCTTTCTTATTGGGTGGATTGTGATGAATCAACCCAAAGATGGTTAGTTTTCAGAGTTGGTTCAATTGTTTTGCAGAACTATTTGAATCAGAAAATTTCTCTCTATGAGTTGATGAAACAAATTGATGAGGGCTTTGTTTATTTAATAGATGTATATCAGGATGGTACGAAATCAGTACCAACTATTGTCTTTTTAAAAGATATACCTGATGATTATTTTCCTGAGGTTGATTCATATTTTGATTTTTCATTAGAAAAGGAGTCCGATGTTGCAGCTTTGTCTATATCTAGGCAATGTGGAGTGTTTGAAATCCACTTTACTGGTGCAGATGTCAAGTATGGTAATATGCCTTTTGAGCAATATGCAAAATGTCTACAGAAGGTTGAAGAACTTCGTCAAAGCTTAGCATGCAGCTATATTAAGAAAGTCACATCATCTAAAAGGTTTAAATCCCTTACCCCTAAAGCGCAAAAGGATGAAAAAGAACAGTTGGGATTAAATACAAGATTCGATTATTTTTATTCTTTAGCAGGATCTGTGCGTGTTTTGTTGCGCCCACAAAACTTGCAAGTTTCGTTTGTTTCAAACAGTGCAGATGATTTTGCAAAGGAATTAATAAGATTGTTTAAAGCTGGTTATGATATAGATGAATTGAAAAAATATGCTGCAGATTATGGCAATGAAGCATTGGCTAAATTTAATGATTTGCTTGAACTTTTGAAAAAAAGTAAAGTAAATATTGAGGTAAGTTGGACTAATGCTAAATTTAAAATTCATGAGTCAAAAAGCGTAAAGGAGCACGATAAGCAGATTATTATAGATAATTTGGTTCGAAGCATAGAGAAAACGGAAGAGTTTAAATATCAGGGGCAGTTCTATTCATTAAATACTAGGTCTGGTCAGTTTTCTTTTGAAACGAATGATAAACCGACCTTAGCTATAAGAGGAAAATTTGATGATGCTATAAAAGATAGGGTTCATTCTCTGTCTTTTGAGCAGCTCTATGAAATAATAATAGAGAGAAAAATAAAATTAGGTTTGGTAAATCAAAACAGGTCTTCAGATACGATTATTGATATTAAGAAAGTTTAGAATATGGACATTTTCGTTGGAAAATATGCTGTTTATAATTCTGGTGTTTTAGTTCTATCATCAGATAATACAATAACGATGAAAATTGAAGATACTGACTTTATCTTTGATTTTGAAGATGTTGATGGTGGAACACCAAATATTCAGATAAAAGAATCTTCTGAACATCGTTGTCGTCTAACTTTTACAAATTTCAGCAGTCCTTTGGGAGTCAGCATAAAAGATCCACTTCTTATAGCCTCTTTGGATAATGGGAATAATCTGTATTTGCAATATGCGATTACTACCGTTAATAAAGTAATTAAAGTATTTCAGTACACTCTATATACGACAGTAAGTAATGGCAAATAAGATAAAACCAGATGGATTAAGTCAAAGTAAAATCTATGAGAATGGAGATCTCTATAATATTACTGTAAAAGATTTGAAAGACAATGAAATTGCCATCATACAACTTTTGAATGACTATAATACTAAGGTAAAGAAGATAGATGAGTTGCAAGAGTCTGAAAAGCAATTGTCAGCTGAGTTGCAGTATCAAAATGCAAGTCCATTCTTTTCTATTATTGCGGCATTAGTTAATGTTATAGGTTCTGTGATTTCATGTTGTGGTGTAAACTTTATCACGGGGAAAGATAATATCAATATGGGAAATTGTCTTGTAATTGCCGGAGGCTTGTTGTTGTTTTTAGGTAGTATTATGACAATTTTTTACAGATATGTTTATAGGTGGACGAATAAACCAAAGGTTAAGTGATGAAACTTTATAATGATTAGGATATAGTCAGGCGGTCCCATCCCGCAAAACCTGGCGAAGACCTTTGATGGTCCGCCAACCTTAGAGCGTAGCGGTTCTGAGCACCGGAGGGCGGTTACATCCTCTCGTCCCTGAGGGAAGAGAGGCTTGGAGAGAAAGGTGGAGCTCTCCTTGCAGGAGAGACGGAGAGGTAGAAAAATACCTTCTTTAACGGTAAGGAAGGACGGGTAGGTTTTCGAAAAAATCCTTTTTTAATGGTAAAGAAGGACGGGATGATTTTAGAAATTCTTATTTTTAAGAACAAAAGATAAAACAATGAATGTAATTAAAACAGAAATAGAAGGCGTGCTCATTATAGAGCCACGCCTCTTCCGTGATGCTCGTGGCTACTTCTTCGAGAGTTTCAGCGAGCGAGAGTTTGAAGAAAAGGTTGCCCCAATCCTGGGACACAGTGTACACTTTTGCCAAGACAATGAGTCTATGAGCAGTTATGGCGTAATGCGAGGCCTGCACTTCCAGCGTCCACCTTATACCCAGAGCAAGTTGGTGCGCTGTGTAAAGGGTAGAGTCCTCGATGTAGCTGTAGATATCCGCAAAGGCTCTCCTACTTATGGTAAGCATGTTGCAGTAGAACTGACAGAAGACAATCATCGCCAGTTCTTCATTCCAAAGGGCTTTGCTCATGGTTTCGCCGTACTCTCAGAAACAGCAGTATTCCAATACAAGTGTGATAACTTTTATCACCCAGAGGCTGATGGAGGTATCTCGATTCTCGATGAAACCCTCGGTATTGATTGGAAGATACCAACGGAACATGCTAATCTCTCAGAGAAGGATACGAAGCATGCGATGCTGAAAGACTTTGATTCACCATTCGATATCAATGTAGATTTATACTAATGGCACAATCAGTAAAAGTTAATTATATACTCAACCTTATCAATACAGGAACACAGATGCTGTTCCCATTGATAACCTTTCCTTATGTTTGCCGAGTTATAGAGGCTGATGGTATCGGACAGATCAACTTCTTCCAGTCCATTATCAGTTATATATCCTTGTTCACTTGCTTAGGCATACCGATGTATGCCATCCGAGAGATAGCAAGAGATAGAAGTGATGTGGTACAGATGAATCGAACGGCGATGGAGATCCTATTGCTGCATTCGATGCTGACATTGGTTGGATACGCTATCGTCGCCATCCTTTGTTTGACTGTTCCGCAGATTCAAGTCAACATACCATTGTTCTTGATTCTGAGCCTAACCATCTTTTTTACGGCTATCGGCTGTGAATGGTTTTATCAGGGAATAGAGGATTTTAAATATATCACCATACGAGGACTTATCATCAAGACGGTTTCTGTCGTTCTCTTATTCATCTTTGTGAAGAGTAAGACAGATTTACTCTACTATGGTTGTTATACCGTCTTTGGAGTCTTAGGTGGCAATATCTTCAACTTCTTCCGCCTTCGTAAGTACATCCATCGTGAGAACATCATCTTCTCAGAACTTCATATCAAGCGACACATCAAGCCTGTCTTAAAGGTCTTCTCGTTCTCTGTAGTAACCAGTATTTATCTCCAACTGAATACAGTATTGCTGGGATTCTTGAAGAATGCATTGGCTGTAGGATACTTCGCGGCAGCAACCAAGGTGATGCAAATGTTGTTGACTATGTCAGCCTGCCTGGGTTCAGTTATGATGCCAAGAGCATCACATCTCATTGCTGAGAACAGGGAAGATGAATTCAATCGTTTGATTCAAAAGTCATACGACTTCACTTTGGCGATAGCACTTCCGATGACGATTGGTCTCATCTTCTGTGCTCCAAGTCTCATTACAGCATTATGTGGTGTCAAGTTTGAACATTCTATATTGCCATCACAGATTATTGCACCTATTATATTAATGGTTGCCATCTCCAATGTCTTTGGCATTCAGGTATTATTTCCTAAGGGAAAAATCAATGTCGTGACTTTGTGTTGCGGTATTGGAGCGGTTGCAGATTTGATTCTCAACCTGTGTTTGATCCCGTTCTTCTCTTATATAGGAACATCAATTGCATATCTAGGGGCTGAGGTCGCAACCACAGTTTCAATGTATTTCATTGGTCGCAAGTATATACCTATCATATATTTTAAGAAATCGCATCTCACTTATGCGTTGGGTTGCATTGTGATGGCTTTAGCCTTATATGGAATAAGTCTCTTGCAACTACCTACGCTCACCATCTTGCTTCTACAAGGTTGCAGTGGAGTCTTAGCTTACTTCATTATCCTATGTATCTGCAAGGACGAGATGCTAGTTCAAATATTGTCAAAAATAAAACGTTAATTATTATATGGAAAATCATTACGATTACTTAATAGTAGGCTCCGGTCTTTACGGAGCCACATTCGCTCATCTTGCCCACAAGCATGGCAAGAAGTGCATGGTGATAGACAAGCGAGCTCACTTGGGTGGCAACATCTATTGTGAGAACATCGAGGGTATCAACGTGCATAAGTATGGCGCACACATTTTCCATACTTCCAACAAGAAGGTGTGGAAGTTCGTCAACTCCATCGTGGAGTTCAATCGCTATACCAACTCGCCAGTAGCTAACTATAAGGGCAAACTCTATAATCTGCCTTTCAATATGAACACCTTCTATCAGATGTGGGGCGTAACTACACCTGAAGAAGCTCAGGCTAAGATTGATGAGCAGAAGGCGGAAGCTGTTGCTCGTATGAAAGCAGATGGCGTAACAGAACCACGTAACTTGGAGGAACAGGCTCAGATATTGATAGGAAAAGACATTTATGAGAAACTTATCAAGGGATATACTGAGAAGCAGTGGGGAAGAAAATGTACAGAACTTCCTGCTTTCATTATCAAGCGCTTGCCTGTTCGTCTCATCTTCGATAATAACTACTTCAATGATAAGTACCAGGGTATCCCTGTAGGTGGTTATAACAAACTCATTGAAGGCTTGTTAGAAGGAGTAGAGACGAAAACAAATGTAGATTTCTTTGAAAACCGCTCTCATTGGGAGGGTATCGCTGACAAGATAGTGTTCACAGGTAAGATAGATGAATTCTATAATTACCAGTTTGGTAAACTAAACTATCGTACAGTACGCTTTGAGACAGAGGTTATAGACAAACCTAACTATCAGGGAAATGCGGTGGTAAACTATACTGAGCGTGAAGTACCTTACACCCGTGTTATTGAGCATAAGCACTTTGAGATGTTTGGTCAGGAAGTGTATGAATGCCCAAAGACTGTCATTTCGAAAGAGTATTCCACAGAATGGAAGGACGGCATGGAACCATACTATCCTGTGAATGACATGCAGAACTCTGAGTTGTATGCCAAGTATAAGGTTCTTGCCGATAAGGAAGAAAATGTTATCTTCGGGGGCAGACTAGCGGAATACAAGTATTATGATATGGCTCCAATTATCGCGAAGGTGATGGAGAGGTTTTAGTTTTTAGATTATAATTGACAGGCAGATAGCCCTCAGCTTTTATTATAAGCTATTTTTCGGCTGTCGGCATGAAGCCTACTGTTTTTTTTATAGGAAACAATAATCGATATGGAAAAGATATTAACAATAGTAATTCCTACGTACAATATGCAAGACTATCTTCATAGATGTCTTGATTCATTGATTGTACCTGAGGAACAGA
>ENA-OWYY01000560-OWYY01000560.1-human-gut-metagenome-genome-assembly--contig:-NODE-560-length-8043-cov-51.9415_pt1 | contig 8043 bp, 6 predicted proteins | sample MGYA00249755_ERZ652096 | MGnify/ENA primary metagenome ERZ652096 (study PRJEB26925, sample SAMN05827060) | human gut metagenome | biome: ENVO:2100002; feature: ENVO:00000062; material: ENVO:00002003... | reverse complement strand
TATGCCAGGAACATAGAGAGGCTGTGATAGATATGATTGTAGCTCATCATAAATCTATGTATAAAGATGTTCGGGATTTGGGCATTTTAGATTTAGATGATACATCAGATTGCTTTAAGGAACATTCAAAGTTATTCTCGGAATGGAGTCATATAGCCATTGATATTCTTGAAAGCCTTGGCTTGGAAACTCATGAGGTTTCTTTGGAAGAGGCAAAAGAAAATTACGAATATGTCATAGACTATTGTGATGGTAGGAAAAAGGGGTGTTCTGAATGGAGAGGGTTGTTGATGGCGGCAGATCACATGGCTTCTGCTATGGAGACTGCATTTGAAATACCGCTTGATAAACTCTTCATCAAACCTGATTTGTCTTTTTACAATAGGCAAAGTGAACTCTATCCTTTATCATTGATTTCTTCGGATAGTAAGAAGATGCATACGTTGGTAACGGCTCCAACTGGAGCTGGAAAAACTGATTTTTTGTTGAGGCGTTGTCGTGGAAGAGTTTTCTATACACTGCCTTTTCAAGCATCAATTAATGCTATGTATGATAGAATAAAGAATGATTTGAGTAATACTAATGCTCAAGTTCATCTTCTACATGCAGCCTCTAATCTGAAAGTGAAAGACGGTAAGATAGAAGAAAGTATCATGCAGCGTCATGTTGGTGCATCAGTGAAGGTCCTTACTCCACACCAGATGGCCTCTGTTGTTTTTGGTATCAAAGGATATGAGGCCATGGCTATGGATTTAAAAGGTTGTGATGTGATTCTCGATGAGATACATACCTATTCTGATGTTATGCAGTCTATAGTTCTACGCATTATAGAAATTCTTGTTGCACTGGAGTGTAGGGTACATGTTGGTACGGCAACAATGCCGACAGTATTGTATCAGAAGATACTTCAACTATTGGGTGGAGCTGATGCAGTTTATGAGGTAAAGTTGGATTCTCTGACGCTTCAATCATTCAACAGACATCAAATCTACAAGCTCGATGATAAAAAAGAATCTTATGATGTGATAGCCTCAGCAATCGAAAGCAATTCTAAAGTTCTCATAGTATGTAATCAAGTAAAAAGAGCACAGAAACTATATGAGTCTATTGAAGAATTATATCCAGAAGTGAAGAAGATGCTTGTGCATAGCAGGTACAAACGAAGCGACAGGGCTAAATTGGAAACAAAGTTGCGTGAAGACTTCAATCAATTAGAAAACGTTCCATGCATTGTAGTTTCCACTCAAGTAGTAGAGGTCAGTCTTGATATCAGCTTTGATATAATGATTACTGAGTGTGCTCCAATTGATGCTCTTACACAGCGTTTTGGACGAATTAATCGCAAGCGTACAAGAGATACCATTGGACATTACAAGCCGATATATGTCATAGCACCATCTGAAGATGATAAAGAAGCTCTTCCTTATAGTCTGGATGTTCTGAAAGATACTTTCAGGGTCCTGCCAGACAGTGGTGACATCATGGAGGAATGTCATGTTCAGGAAATGATAGATAAGGTATATCCAAAGATTGACTTTCAGAATATAGACTTTACTGGTGTGGTGTTCTTGGAAGGAAAATGGGTGTTAAAGGCACTTTGTCATCATCCGAAATCAGCGCTACTGGAAACGCTTGACATCAATTCTGCTGTTTGTATTACAGAAGAAGATAAAGACAGATACTTATGTGCCAATGGATTGGAAAGAATTGAAATGGAAATACCTGTAAGCTATCATTCCATTGCACATAGAAATCTTGATCAGCTCAATAAGGGGTCGCATCCTTTTGTCATTCCGAACAAAGGATATGATGAAGAAAAGGGATTGTTACCCGATTTGTGTAAAATAGAATATTATCAATCGTTTGAAATACTATAAAATATGATAACATCAAATATTGGAAAGATATTCCTGGATGCTTACAATGAAAAATATGGCACCAGCTATGATGCCCGAACTTTCTTTTTGGAGCAGTTCTATCCCTTGTTTTTTGATCAAAACAAGCAGATGATGTATGCAATAAACTCTCCATTTGTACAAAAACTACCAAGTTGTCGTGATTGTATAAAGGGAATTAAAAGCTTTGAGAATATAGAACAAAGAGCCAAACGACTTAATGCATTCATAGAAAAAGTTGAGAATAATGATGCTGATATGAGTATTGCTATAGGTTATCCTTCTATTGAAGTAAATGCTACAACTTCAGGGCAACTGACTGATCTGAAAATGAATACTTCTAAAGAAGATATATTCTTATCATGGATAGGTGGTGCGTTAGGTATTACCGTAAGTGGAGGAGTTTCTATTCTTTTTACTCATAAGAATATTCTACTTGATATATTTAAAGGATGGAAATTTTATCGCAAAGCTCTAAATGAGACATTAATGTTGGATGGCAATAAAATAAATAGTTGGAATGGTCAATGGCTTTTTCATTATTATGATCAAAGAGAATATGAAGAAGAGAATCCATTAGCGAACTTTGCTCCTTATAAGGTGGATAAAGATGGAATAATTGGTATTGAAACCCAAACATGGACAAAGATTCTCATTGGTATTTCTAAAAAGTATAGAAATGCTCAAATTTTGGGCTACATCTATAGCATAGGTCAGACAAATACTACCATTGGTTTTATACCATTTAATTTGAACCAAATACGACGTCCAATTCATCTTTATGAAAAGATATTTGGGATGAGCAATGGTAGAAATGCAGAGTCTTTATGGGGAACTGCAATTGGATTTAAAACGGCTTGTACTTATGGGGCTATAGGAATAATAGCCATGGAGCCTAAAGGACTTAGAGATTATGTATATTCAAAAGGAGATAATGTGCCGAAACAGCCGAAAACTCCTAAAAATGAAGACGAACAAATTAATTTTAACGTATATAAAATTTGGATATTAGCTATGTTGAATAATGATGAATTATGGGAGAAATCCCAAGAGTTGGCAGAGTTGTTGAACGAAGCCTCTAGTGATAAAGATAAGTCTATCAGTACCAAACGTAAAAATTTGGTTGAGACAATGCTCAATGCAACTAATAAGAAACAGTTCATAGCAGCTGCTGCAGAGGTTGTTTCATTCATTGGTAAGATAGATGAGTTTAAAGGAATTGTGAAGGAGATTCATGGTATGCCAACAGACAATGTACCATACTTCTTAACACTTTTGCGTTTCCAGTATAAGACATTATAATAACAATTAAAAATACAAGATTATGAAAGAGAATTCTTTTATTTATTTACGAGGGCTCAAGCATGCTGCGTTCACTGTATTCTGTGTAGAAGATGGACAGAAATCTTATTATGACCCACAGTTCAACGTAAGAGTTCCATTTTCAAGTGGTCAACAGGTTAAGCGTTCTATCCTGGAGCAGCTTAACGATGTTTTAGGTGTTCAACCTTCTCCTACTGAGTTCTATTTTGATGTAGATAAGAAAGGTGCGCTTAAAGAAGGTGAGGTCCTTTCGTCTTGCGATCCACATTATGTTGACCAACTTTTAGGTGGCTGGATGAGAACTCCAAAGGGAGGAAAAGAGAAAGCAGTAAAGCGTAGAAGTCCATTTAGTATTTCTGCGATGACCCCTTTGCATCCACTTTTGGCAGCAGTTTCTAAGGAGAACATTTCATTCGATCGTTCAGATAAGCCTAACGTGCATAAAGTTGTTGTGCGCGATGCAAATGGAAATCGTTTGACAGATGAACAGGTTAGTGACTTTTTAGATGGTAACGATAGAAGTTTGTATCGCAAATGGATTCCAGAAAATACTCGTGCCACAGGACTCTTTGTATATGATATAGCTATAGATTTGCGACGTTTGTTCTGCGTTTCAACTAATCAGTTGGAACCAGAGATTACATCAGATATGATAGAAAAGTTGAAAGAAGATGGATGGAAGGTAATCACTACTTCTTTTGGTGAATGCTTGTTGATGCCGAAAGAGCAGCGTGAGCAGATTATTCCAGCTATAGCCGATGCTCTGATTGATTGGCATATTACATCCAATCAGGCAAGAACATTCAGTTTGATGGAGACTTTAGCCATTGCTATTAGTGATAATGCTAATACTTTAGCTGCAGCTATTCGTGCCAAACTTGTTGAGGATGGAGAATCTAAACCAAAGACAAAGCCTATCGTTGACGAAAATGCTGGTGCCAAGACATTTATAACTCTTCCATGTGCAAGTTATGTCGTGACAGAGACCGAAAGTTCAGATGCTTTGGCTAAGGCTAAGCAGGAGTTGGTTGATAGAATGATGGCGTTTGATTACGAGAATCAGATTTAATGTAAATGATGAGGCTCCTGGTTTTTACCTGGAGCCTCCTATTGGCTTTTCTCTATGGTCATAACAGGCACTCATTTCAACTATTACCAGCTTTGCCATCGCAAATTATGGCTATTTGCCAATGGCATCAACATGGAACAAGAGTCAGACTTGGTCTATGAAGGTAAGCTGGTGCATGAATCAAGTTATCCGCAACGTACATCAAAGTATGAGGAAGTGGAGATTGATGGTATCAAAGTAGATTACTATGATGCCAAGAACAAGGTCATCCATGAGATAAAGAAATCTAATAAGGTGGATAAAGCTCATGAATGGCAACTGAAATATTACATGTATGTTTTCGAGCAACATGGAATTGATGGCGTGAAGGGCATCTTGGAATATCCTCTTTTGAGAAAGACAAAAGAAGTAATCTTGACAGATGTTGATAGAGATGACATTCAGGTTATATCTAAAGACATCATTCAGATAATCTCTCAAGATGTTTGCCCGTCTAAAGTTAAGAAAGGCATCTGTAAGAATTGTAGTTATTTCGATTTTTGTTATATAAACGAGTTGGAGGAAGAAGAATGAAAAGAAGTTTCTATCTGTTCAATCCAGGCATCATGGAACGCAGAGATAATACGCTGAAGTTCACGCCTGTTATCGTAAATGAAGATAATGAAGAAATCAAGCAGCAACCTCGATACATTCCTATTGAGGATGTTGCGGAACTGTATGCCTTTGGAAGTCTGCGGACAAATAGCGCTTTGTTCAACTTCCTGGGGCAGAAAGGTATTCCTGTCCACTTCTTCGACTATTATGAGAACTATACCGGAAGCTTCATGCCAAGGGAAAGTCTTCTTTCTGGCAAGGCATTGTTGGCACAAACATCTGCGTACCAAAATAAGAAGAAAAGGGTAGAATTGGCTCGTAAATTCATTCAGGGAGCAGCTTGGAATATGGTTATGAACCTCAACTATTATAATCGTAGAGGAAAAGACCTGCAAGATATTATCGATACTATTAAAAGATTGAGTAATACTTTGCCAGATGCTAAGGCTGTAGATGAGATAATGGGAATTGAGGGAAATATCAGACAGGCATATTATGCTGCATTCGATATCATTCTCGATGATTTCAACATGGGGGCAAGAACCAAGCAACCACCGGAGAACGAGGTAAATGCTCTCATATCTTTTGGCAACATGATGTGCTATACAGAAACTCTCCGGGCAGTTCATCAAACTCAGCTCAATCCAACGATAAGCTTTCTGCATACTCCAGGAGAAAGGCGTTTTTCGTTATGTCTTGATATATCCGAGATCTTCAAACCTATTATCGTGGATAGAGTCATCTTCAAGGTACTCAATAAGCATGCTTTAAGCACCAGTCATTTTGATAAGAAACTCAACAAATGTCTTTTGAACGAAAAGGGAAAGAAGATTTTTGTAAAGGCCATGGAAGAGCGTTATGATGAGACATTCCGTCATCGTTCTTTAGGACGTAATGTAAGCTATAAGCATCTTATAAAGTTGGAATGCTATAAGCTACTAAAAGATATTTTAGGAATAGAAGAATATAAACCTTTTAAAATGTATTGGTGATATGTATGTGATTATAGTTTATGATGTTGGTGAGAAGCGAGTAGGCAAAATGTTGAAACTTTGCCGCCAATATTTGTGTTGGATTCAGAACTCAGTTTTAGAGGGAGAATTATCTGAAGCTAAACTTCGGGAATTGCAAATGAAGATGAAAGCTATCATTGATGAATCCGAGGATAGTGTCATTGTTTTCACCAATAAAATGGGGTATAATATGAATAAACAGATTCTTGGAAAAGAACGAATGTCTACCGATAATTTCTTATAAAGAGTTGTCGATGTGGTTCTATTTTTCCGTTTCTAGGTTCGGAAAAACCTCCAAAAGTGTTCTTTGACTTATTGAAACCTCCATAAATAGGCAGGTTGTCGTAAGGGCGCAGAAAAAATATCTTTAGGCATCGACATTTTTTCTGAAGATTTTTTGTATCTTTGCACCCGCAAACCTATTGATTCTTCGAGCATCTATGCCTAAGGATTAACGGGTTCTAATTGTACCTTTATGGAATTGAAATTGCATCAATTGTTGGTGCATGCTCCCCTCCTTTTCGTTCTAATTGTACCTTTATGGAATTGAAATAAAAGTCTTCCGGGTGAAGACAATGTTCAGACAAAGTTCTAATTGTACCTTTATGGAATTGAAATATGACATAGTAGCGACACGAAGCGTTAAATTTTCTTGTTCTAATTGTACCTTTATGGAATTGAAATTCAGGCGGTCGATGGCAGAGAAGAAACGAACTACTAGTTCTAATTGTACCTTTATGGAATTGAAATGGAACAAGTTGAGAAGTAAACTGAGGACTTAAATCCAGTTCTAATTGTACCTTTATGGAATTGAAATACAAAGTTTTATCTAGATACTTCCGCAAGTATTCGTTCTAATTGTACCTTTATGGAATTGAAATATTACGATAACGCAATTGGAAAAGAGAATTTAATTTAGTTCTAATTGTACCTTTATGGAATTGAAATATAGGAGCAGCCTTAATAGCATTAAACTGAGACCAGTTCTAATTGTACCTTTATGGAATTGAAATTGTTGTCGATTTGTCCCTCAATGCCTTCGATAACTTAGTTCTAATTGTACCTTTATGGAATTGAAATGAGAGTGAAGTATTAATAGAAGCAGTACCGGTAAGTTCTAATTGTACCTTTATGGAATTGAAATGTGAACAGAGCCAACAGAACCGCTTACTAGCATACGTTCTAATTGTACCTTTATGGAATTGAAATGTCGTACGTATGGCTTTCGTTTTTATCAAAGACAAGTTCTAATTGTACCTTTATGGAATTGAAATGAGAGACGCACTTCTCCTCGCATGGGTCTGTGCAGGAGTTCTAATTGTACCTTTATGGAATTGAAATAGGGGAAAGGCTCCCTATCGCTTAACCGCCGCCTACGTTCTAATTGTACCTTTATGGAATTGAAATTTACCAATCTTTGTTGAAAAGGTCGTAGAGAGATGTTCTAATTGTACCTTTATGGAATTGAAATATGCAAATATGGAAAAAGGTGCTTCGTTCTATATAGTTCTAATTGTACCTTTATGGAATTGAAATTGGAACGGCTAGGGCGCACGTATTGAGACAAAGAGTTCTAATTGTACCTTTATGGAATTGAAATTTAATATAGGTGTAATTACCTAATTCTTGCTCAGGGTTCTAATTGTACCTTTATGGAATTGAAATGCAGCAGATGCAGGCTTTTCCCCCTCAGGTTAATGGTTCTAATTGTACCTTTATGGAATTGAAATTCCTTTCAGTACTTCGTTTGTGTCAACGTTCTGAAGTTCTAATTGTACCTTTATGGAATTGAAATTTAGGAACGGCAAAGAAGACTCCTTCAAGGTCAGGATAGTTCTAATTGTACCTTTATGGAATTGAAATAAAGAAGGGAAAGAAAGGGGTAGGGGAAAGATAGGGAGTTCTAATTGTACCTTTATGGAATTGAAATAGGGCATAAATCAATACCTTAATAACAATTTTCAAAGTTCTAATTGTACCTTTATGGAATTGAAATCTCGCATGATGCGGCGTACCTCATCGGTATCTTTGTTCTAATTGTACCTTTATGGAATTGAAATATCAGTTTTTCAGTACTCAGTATCAACAGGAACAAACGTTCTAATTGTACCTTTATGGAATTGAAATAATTCATTCCGCTTTGGAAATG
>ENA-OWYY01000556-OWYY01000556.1-human-gut-metagenome-genome-assembly--contig:-NODE-556-length-8168-cov-17.1882_pt1 | contig 8168 bp, 17 predicted proteins | sample MGYA00249755_ERZ652096 | MGnify/ENA primary metagenome ERZ652096 (study PRJEB26925, sample SAMN05827060) | human gut metagenome | biome: ENVO:2100002; feature: ENVO:00000062; material: ENVO:00002003... | reverse complement strand
GTCGGCAGCGTCAGATGTGTATAAGAGACAGGTTTATTAAGTGTCCAATACCGAGTATAATATTCCAGTATTCCTACTTGCTTATCTAGGTCTAGAGTAGAGCCACAGAAATCACAAGTATAACTAATGTTTTTACCCATTTACTTATAATATTTATATAATGAAGTTACATTAGGGTCTTTACCACCATCATAAATACACACAGTTTGAATGATTTTACAACCTTGACGAATTTCTTTGAGGGCTTCCTCTATTTTATTTCTAGTAGTGCCTGAATAAAAAGAATCATCAAATAAAATAAAATCATCAACGTCTATTTGATTAACTAATATTTGTGCTTTAGTATCTTCTTGTCGCAATCCTCCATTAACTAGTATTACCTGTTCAAAAGTCTTACGTAATTCATAAGGCATATAATTAAATACAGCTCTTCCGAAGGCACCTGTGAGAATTAGACCATTCCAACCAAATGTAGGAATGCCTCTATTTACCCACAGATGCTCATCATAACACCATTGAACCAACTTATCCCAGGTAGCATCAATAATACTCTTGTGTCCACGAATCATATCATCTAAGTGATTAAAGAAATCTTCACCACTAGAATGATTTTTAAGAATCTCTTCTACTTTTTTATCTAAAAAGTTCATTTTCTTTTATATTTAATTAGTTTTATAAGAGGTTTATTAAACTTAGAAAGAAATCTATCATTTATATAACTTAAAAATTTACCTAATTCATACACAGCTACAACAGAGTTTAATGCTGGACATAAAACCAAAAGTAATACACCATCTGATTCGTCAGGATAAGTTTCATCATACTCTGAATCGTATCTAATATATAAAATAGCTCCTATAGCTGAAATTATATAAATAGCTAACCCAATTGTTACCATTTTTTATGAGTTTTATAAGTAATCAAATTATACAATTTTTTATTAAGATATGATAAACTAATGGGCACGAAGTCCATTATTTCTATTAAGCATGTACCACTATTTACTATGGGACAGAATACTAAAAATATAGTCCAACTATCCTCATCAAATATGGCTTGATCATATCTAATACTTAATATGGCTCCTATAATAGATATTATGTATATTATAATTAAGATAATCATTCCGCTTTAGTTAACTTAAAAAATTCTTTGTGCATTGGATTAGCTATTTCCTGAGCCATTGGGTGTGCATCTGGAGCATCTCTTCTCTTAAAGAAATTTTCCCAAGCATCTTTAAATCCACAAGAGATAAGTTCAGACTTAATGCCTAGAGGAAGTACAGAACGAGCTTGTTGAGGTGTCCAACCATTCTTTAACATTCTAAAATAGCCCCACTCAGCGTGTTGTAAAAAATCAATGTAGTTACTACCTCTAATATCCCAACAAGGTTGGATAAAGGTTAACTCATTACCGAATTTATCTTTGGAATAGTTGCAATACCGCGTGCTTTCAGCCAAATGGGACAATCCTACATGAGTTCTGAACTCATCCATAACTCCACGGTCAAGAATCATGTGAACTGTGTATCTTTTATAATGATATTCAGTAGGCTCACAAAGATACTTCAAATCCTCTTCTAGATGATTTTCTACTATAACTCTATAATTAGTAGTGACATAATTCAATACAACACGTATATTAGGGTCATATTCTGCTTTAATAACTTGTTTACGTATTTTAGTCCAAGGATTTTCTGCATATATAAAAATATTACGTAGTGCATCTGTATCATCTCCACGTAATGTAAGGTAAACAGTGCCAAACTCAAGAGGTCTATCATGCCCTCTAGATTCTAGCATATTTACAAACTTCTCATAAGAGGTATCTGTAATCTTATTTTCACTTTTATAACTGACTCGTGCACATCTTTCAATATGCTTTTTGATTCCCACTAAAGAGAAATCTGTTTGATTAATAAATTCAAATGACTGTTTAATTAACTTCATATTAAGATTGATTATTTAATTTATACACTAATTCAGAAACAGAAGCCTTTAGACTTGTATTTTGCTTAGTCAAAGCCTTTACCTCTTTCTGTAATTCGAGTATTTTAACTTTGGCTTTAGCTAAATCAAAGTCTTCTGGAACTTCAAGTTTAGACGCTTTAATCAAAGCACTCAAGTTAGTTATAGTTTGCTTCTGAGATTGTATTTTGCCCCGTAACTTAAATTCTGGATCAGTTTCATCTATCCAAGATTCTAGTTCACCAAGACGCTGCATAGCTTTACTATAATAAACTTTTCGATTAGCATCATACTTCTTAAAGTTATCAACTTTATGTTCTAAACTTTGAATTGTACTTTTTAATTTACCAACGTATACTCTAACTGGATCTAGCAGTAGAGGATTCATTGATTTTACCATAACCCTATTGTCTTTCCTACTTCATTATCTATTAAACAATACTGAGAACCATCTGACAATGTTTGAATAAACTTCTTACAATGTTCAGCAATCTCAGCTTCTTTTTTAACACCAACAATTTGTCCTGTTCTATAAGGGTCTGTTGTAGTAGATTTAGAGGCATCTATACCTACAAAAAATACAGCTTTATCTTTATAAGTGGCACACTCTTTACAAGCATGGTCAGCATATCCAATAGCCTTATTATGTAACTTCTCTACTTCTTTAGCATTTTCCTCAGTAAGCAAAGAGTTCATAATAATTCCATTGTCTGCTTCCTTACCACAAATCGGACACAAATATTTAACTATTGAAACTCCTAATTTATCAGGCATTTCCTATAATTTCATAATTCATAAAATTTTGATCTTTATATTTAATTAAATTATCTAATTGCCAACAAGTACAAGGTTCTATTTCAGGATACATATAGCTAGGAATTATTGCTAATTCTCTAGCATTTACCCAACAATATCTTCTAGAACATCCCCAATACTTTGTTGGATTATCTTCTTTAAGCTCTAATTCTGGTGTATCATAAAATATGTGTAATTTACCTTTATGCTTTTGACCATAGTCATCATTGGGGTAATCATACGTTATATAATCAGAATCTCGAGCTATCCATAATTTTTTACTCATTTGAATAATATAGAATTGTTGGATTATCCTTATGTATATCTATATTATCTAATTTAGCTATAGCTAATTCTTGTTTAAATTGCTCTAAATCAAATCCTAGAGTAATTACATGAATACCATTTACTGTAGGAACATAATATAATATTTTATTTACATTAGGTCTACATTTTCTAACTAAATCTAAATACTTATTTATAAGACTCCAATCCTTAGTATCAAAATCTAATATCCATTTAGATTTATACTTATTACACCGTTTTCTGCCAAGAGCCCTAGATACACATTTAAATAATTTATGAGTTCCCAGTTCTATAGCCTCTAGAGCTTCCCTGATTATTTCATATTGTACTTCTTTACAATTTCTAGGGTTTATCCAAAAATAAGCTCTAGCATTAAAGGCTTTGCACAAAGTAGTAATTTCTTCTTTCTTAGATAAGAATGTTTCTTTATCAAAGAAATGATAGTCTTTAATTACGTAACCACTACTACCTACATTATTTTTTTCTTTATTTCTTTGCATTACTTGTACAAAGAAGAAATCTCCCTGGTCTGAGAGATTGTCAAACCAGGGAGCCACTGCATTAAAATTATCTATTGTCATTTAATTACCATTCAAAGGGTATTTATCCTTATAATTATTATAAAAACTTCTAATAACTCTTTCTGTAACTTGTAAATCTCTGTTTTTATCACGCTCAATACATACAGATAAAGGAGTATCAAAGAAATCCTTAAATTCTATAGCATGATTTCCATGAGCTATAACTAGAGCACGATAGTTATCTAACACTTTTTTATTTAAATTAGTGTTATCAATAACTATGTCATAACCTTTAAGTAAGGCTTCAATTAGAGCTTCTTCTTGTATGTGTTGTACAAGAGGCTCTCTCTTAGGTACCCAATACTTACCTAACATAAGACGAATATCATCTTGATTAATTCTAACTCTATGTTCAGGATCTTCAAGAACCCATTGCTTAGCCCATGTAGACTTTCCACTTGCTGGAAGACCTCTTGTTATAATTAATTTACTCATCTTCTTCTACACTAATGCTTTCTGGTTCACCTTCTAATTGTACATCATCAAAGAATTCATCTGTACTAATTACTTCTCCAACTTTAGCCAATTCAATAGCCTCATCTTCTGACTCTGCTTCTACTTCATATGTAAGGTAGCTTTTACCTTTACACTTATATACCATATTTACTAAATACCTCATATTATACTGGCAAAGATTAAAAATAATATCATTAATACAACTGTAAACATACTTACAATTATACCTTTCTCATAAAAATACGCATCTTTCCAATTTTTATTCCATCCAATATTATTAGCTAATTTAATCATTAAACATTCTTTAGAATTTCAGTTATAAGTTTCTTTGTATCTTCTACTGCTTGTGCAATAGTTTCTTCATCTAAAGTAATATCTAATCCAAAATCTTCAATTAGTCTATCTATTATACAGTCCCTAAATAATTTAGGGGTTCGTGTATCTTCTTCTAGATAATCTGTAAATGCTAATTCTAAACTTCTTTTATAATAAGTTTCTTCAATTTCAACCGTTCCTTTTAATTCCATAATTATTTAATTATTAATGAACCCAATGGTCATTTATATCTATATCTGCTCCTAAAAATACATTAGGACAGAATGGTTTACCTCCGGCTATCATACAATCAATCAACACTTTACCCACTTGTTCTTTAATTGCTGCTGGACACTCCAAGTTGAATTCATCATGAGCTGGTACACACATCTTTACCTTATCTATTAGCTTATGATCCACAATCCAATTAAATAGTTTAATAGAAGATAGTTTAAAGCACATTGCTCCTCTATTTTGTATCAATGTTTGGACTATTTCATTATCCCATAGGGATATTGGGCGCTTATAGGATATTATTGCTTCAATACTCAATCCTTAGTCTCTGAACCTTCTTACTACTTTTACTTGATTCATAAGCTTGGCTGCAGATTATTCTAATATTAGACCTTCCTGCAATTCACCCAATTTACAGTAGATAATTACTTATCTACGCCGCATACATTTTACGGTAATTAATAGATTGTTTCTCAGAAGCTGCTTTACGCTGCATATAGTGTCTTACTTCCTGTACAATTTCATCTTGTGGATTACGTTTTCTTACATTCTGATAATACTCCCAAAATCCAGGTTCCTGCATCTTATTATGAGTCTCTTTTAACTCTTCAGCATCATAAATATGTGCCCTATGTCCAGTGAGAGGATTAAGTAATATATAACCATCTCTCATAACAGCTGCTCTACAATAATCTTGGTATCTTTTTATTCCTGGAAAACCCTCCATAAAATTATCATAAATTTCTTTTGCTTCTTCTACAGGAATACCATCATTCTTAGATATAGTATTATAGTCTCCTCCATAATTAATAGCAAACTCGATGGATTTGGCTTTTTGTCTCCAATTATGATAGAGTTTCTTTATATCCTCAATCTTAGTGTCTCTTGGGATTATATTAGGATAACTCATGTAAGCTACCAGAGAATGGACATCACCACAACCATGTTCAAATAGGTCTATCATCTTCTCATCTTTAGAAACAGATGCAATAATACGAGATTCCTGACTTTGATAATCAGCAGATAACCAAGCATTACCCTCTTCGGATGTAAAACATGCTCTAGTTTCTGGATCGTGAGGTAGATTTTGCATGTTCAGTTTCCAAACACCTCCGCCAGAACTAACTCTTGCAGTATCTGTACCTATAGAATGAAAATCTGCATGTATTCTACCTGTCTTAGGATTAATTGCATCTAACCAGTTCTGTCCATAAGTAGATACAACTTTAGCAGCTTCTTGATATTCCAAAAATATAGGAATAATTGGAAAGTCATTCTTTTGAGGCTTTAAAACATTTGCTTCAATAGACTTCTTTTTCTGTTTAGTCTTTTTATCAAATGTTTCTACATTAATTCCAAGTAACTCAAATAGAGGTATTACTTGTTTTTGACTACTCCAATTTATTACACATTTAGGTTCAGTATCAAATCCTGTAAATAAGTCACCTTGAGTATCAATTCGTGTAAACTGATTCTTAATTACTTTCTTATAAGCATCAACCTTACCATCAGGGGTTTGTAAGTCTTCCTGAGGGAACCTTTTATATCCATCTTTAATTAGTCTCTTTACCTCAGCAGGATAATCTGCAGAATACTTTGGATATTTAAGTTCAGGATATTGAATATCATAGCCATTATGAGGATTTTCTTTATCCCAAGCTACTACCCAAGCATTTAATTCTGAAATAGCCTTATCAAGTTTAGCTTGATCTTTAGTCATTTTAGCTTTCCACTTCGTAATATCGAGATGAACTCCACAATATTTAAAGTAAGCAAGGGATTTAACAAATTCACATTCCAGCTCTACTGCGAGTTTCATGCCTTGTTTTTCTATTTCAATATCTTGTTTTTCTTTTATATCCTCTATATATGTAACATCCCCTGCTGCATAAATAACAACCTCAGTAGTTAAACCATCATTAACAATTTTACCTCGAACAGTTTTATCAATGTTAATATTTAAATAATTCCATGCAGCCGCCTTCAAGCTCTTTTCACGCATTTGAGCTGGATATCCCAAATATAAGAGCTGTTCTGCTATCATACCATCCCAAATATGTTTAGGATAGATACCTTGAACATATAAAAAGGTTAAATCAAACATTAAATTCCATCCCAGAAACAATCTGTCTGATTCTAGGTAGTTTTTAACTATTTGCTTTTCTCTTGGAGTTAGAGTAGTCCAATCAATAACTACTTGATTATCTTTATTACCTAACTGTATAGTCAATAAAGCTTTGGTATGACAGTCGAGACCCTTAGTTTCTGAATCTAACTGACATAGTTTGAGCGGCAACAGAACAGACATTGCCTGCTTCATTGTCGCTTCTATATATTTATCAGTTTGAAATAAACTTTTATTATGACTAACTAAATAAATCATTGATAATTACAAATAGTTAAATTATTTAGAACTATATCTTCATTATCAATATTTAATTTGTCTTTTATAGCTTCTTCTACAGCTTCTTTTAATTCTTCTTCATTAATAACTAAATGCCTACCTTCTTTATACTGAGGAATGGTAATATCTACAAAAGTACCTAATTCAACATTTACTTCTACAGTAATATTTCTATCATTAGGTTCATTCCAAGGTGCACTTGGGTCATTATAAGCTCCTGCTGGATAATTTTCTGTCATGCTAAATAGTCATTTAACCACTCTATTCCATATTCATCTATTACCTTTTCATCTATCTTTATAGCTTCAAGTTCTATATCCTCAAGCTGCTGTTCATACCAATCTTCAAATTGATCCTCATCATCCTCATCTATATCTGGACTATCTAAATAGCTAAATGAGTTAACACACTCATCTCTTAATTCATTTGCATAACTCAGTTCTAATGTAGGATCTTCTTCACTTTCAATTACTTCATTTATTGAAGCATCACAAGCAACTGGATATCTAGCAATAACTAGCCACCAATTCCCATTAAGAAATTCTTCCTTAGATATCATTATATTAATTTAGATAACTGTAAATTGCATCTTTTTCTTATTTTATCTAAAGCTTTTTCTTTTATTTGTCTAACTCTTTCAACACCAATGCCAAACATATCTCCTACTTCTTGCTTGGACATAGGATTCATTCCTATGCCAAATAACATAATAATAATATCATGTTCTCTGACAGGAAGTATATCTAGACATTTGCATAGTTCCTTATTAATAAAGCTTTTATTAACTTGTTCGTCAAGAGAAGGCTCTCCGTCCGGTATCACATCACATACTTGACTATTTTCCTCATCCCCACCAATAAAGTCATCGACACTAACTAATCTGTTAGAAAATTGTGCCAAATAGTCTATTTGCTTTTCAGGGATATTAGTTAAAGTATGTAATTCATTTGTAGTTGGATTTCTACCATTCTTTTTAATAAACTCATTAGTAGCTCTTAATATTTGAATTACTTTTAAGTGTTGAGTTACTGGCAATCTAATCTCACGACCATACCAATATATAGTCTGTCTCTTATACACATCTCCGAGCCCACGAGACTACGCTGCATC
>ENA-OWYY01000550-OWYY01000550.1-human-gut-metagenome-genome-assembly--contig:-NODE-550-length-8284-cov-7.371_pt1 | contig 8284 bp, 9 predicted proteins | sample MGYA00249755_ERZ652096 | MGnify/ENA primary metagenome ERZ652096 (study PRJEB26925, sample SAMN05827060) | human gut metagenome | biome: ENVO:2100002; feature: ENVO:00000062; material: ENVO:00002003 | host... | reverse complement strand
GAGATGCAGCGTAGTCTCGTGGGCTCGGAGATGTGTATAAGAGACAGCCCTTCACACTGTTCATGTGGCGGATATTCGGCACGAAGGAGACTCCGCAGCAGGAAGGGGCTGCGGGGATCAACTTCTCCGTGCCGGAGGGCCGCGAGCAACAGATCGAAAGCTCCAAGCAAAAGGTCGTGGCGAAGGTCCGGACCGAGGCGTTGCAGGCCCAGCGGCTGCTCACGCTCGGCGAGGAGTCCTTCTCGCTGCTGGACGACCGCACGGAGCAACCTCCGTCCCGGCAGAACCCCATGCAGGAGGCCGATGAGGCCAACCGCGCCCTGCAACGGCAGCTCGCACAAACCTATGCGCCCCGCACCTCCGAGCGGGAAGTCGAGCATCTGCGGCGTAAGGTCGAGGAACTCTCCGCACGGCTCGATGCGTCGCCGCCGGCAGCTTCCGCAGATCCGCTGGAGCTGGCCGAGCGACAATATCAACTGGCTCAGAAGTACCTCGGCGGCGGGACGCCGCACATCGACACCGTACCGGCCGAACGGAGACGGCTCTGCGTGCTGCGCCCCGTGCCGGAACGGGCACTGACGGCTTCGACGCTCGGCGCAGCGGCAAATTCCGCACGGGAGCGCAACGCGGGGTTCCTGACTGCCGAAGGCGAAAAGGGCCCGGAGCATAACACGGCCGTCAGCGCGTGCATAGCGCAGACGCAGACCGTGCGCTCGGGAGAGATGGTCCGCCTGCGGCTGCTCGAAGAGGCCGCAGTCGACGGCGTACGGCTGCCGCGCGGCACCTCCCTCTACGGCGAAGCATCGCTCGACGGCGTGCGTCTGCGGATCGTCGTGCGCAGCATCCGATACCAGGGGCGGATCTTTCCCCTCGAAGCCGCAGCTTACGATCTGGACGGGCAGCCGGGGCTCAACATCCCCGACTCGCGCGAGCGCCGAGCCGTGAAGGAGGCCCTCGCCGACATCGGGCAGCAGACCGGCACGAGCATCGACATCAGCCGCAACGCCGGGCAGCAGGTGCTTGCAGACATCTCCCGCACGGCTCTGCGCGCTACGACGCGGTATGCGGCCGAGAAGCTCAAAGAGGTCAAGATCACACTTAAAGCCGACCACAGGATCTATTTACTATCGAAAGAATAAAACCGTCATGAACCGATTATCCAGTCTTTTCCTTACGATCGCAGCGCTGCTTGCGGCCCTCGCCGCAGATGCGCAGCACGTCGATGTAGCACCCCGCCGTATCGAAGTGGGGTTCAACAAGACCGTACACATCCTCTTTCCGTCGCCCGTGACCTACATCGACATCGGGTCGATGGACATCATCGCCGGAAAGGCCGCAGGAGCCGAGAACGTCGTGCGCGTGAAAGCCGCCGTCCGAGACTTTCCGAAAGAAACGAACCTCACGGTCATCACCGAGGACGGAGGCTACTACTCCTTCGATGCACGCTATGCCGAGAACCCGCAGGTAGCAACGCATGAGATAGGCGCTGCGACGTCCGCGTCCCCGGCCGTGCAGACGCCGCCCGCAGAAGGTCGCGTGCTGCTCGAAGCCACCGGACGCGAACGTCCCGCCGTAGTCAAGAAGACGCTCAACGACATCTACAGGCTCAACCGAACCGAGATGCGGCTGCGGAAAAAACATTACGGCATCGAAACGGAGGTGCAGGGAATCTACGTCCGCAACGACGTGATATACATCCATCTGTCGCTATACAACAACTCCAACATCTCCTTCGAAGTCGAGGACCTGCATTTTCGGATCGAGGACCGCAAGGTCGCAAAGCGAACGGCACAGCAGATAACGCCACTCGAACTGCTGCGCGTATGCAACGACCTGCGTATCGTACGTGCCCATCAGCGCCAGAGAACCGTCTTCGCACTGCCCAAGTTCACCATGCCCGACGACAAGATCCTCGTACTCGAAATCGTCGAACGAAACGGAGCACGCCATCAGCGTATCGAGATTCGCAACAAGCAGATCAGGCTGGCACGGACCCTTTGATCCGCAGCGGATCGCTCCGTCGGGCACAATAATTTCGGCCGGAGAGTTGTTATATTACTAAATATTGGTAACTTTGTAGCTGTACAAGAGAAGGAACTATGAGAACGACATCCGTAGCACTCGGAGACTATTTCGAGCGCTTCATCAAAGCCAAGATCGCCCAGGGGCGTTATAACAATGCCAGCGAGGTCATACGCGCCGGGCTGCGGCTGCTCGAAGAAAACGAGAGCCGCACGCTCGACCTGCAAAATGCCGTCGCCGAAGGATTCGACAGCGGCATCGCGGAAGGTTTCGATCCCGAGCGGCATTTGCAGCATTTGAAAGCCCGACGTGCAGATGACTGAACTTCGTTTTACCCGCAAGGCCGTCGAGGACCTCTCGGACATCTGGCGTTACACGGTAGAGCGGTGGTCGGAAGAGCAGGCAGACCGCTATTACGGATTGCTTGTGGCGACCTGTCGAAAGATCGCCGCAAGCACCGTCCCGATCGGACGCCGTTACGAACAGATCGCCGAGGGGTTGTATGGATTCAGGGTCGGACGGCACATCCTCTTTTACCGCATCGAATCCGGCCGGATCGTTCTAATCGTCAGAATCCTCCACGAACGGATGGACCTCGGAAACCGTTTCGCAGAGTAACGACCGCACAACATCGTCGCCGCAGGAGTCGAGTCCCCTGCGGCGACGATTGTTTCATACCGAGGCGACTATTTTTTAAGACACTCGATGAACGCCTTCGAAGGCTTGAACGCCGGGACGGTATGCGCCGGCACGAGGACGGTCGTGTTGCGCGAGATGTCGCGGGCCTTCTTCGCGGCTCGCTCACGGCGCACGAAGCTGCCGAAGCCCCGGAAATAGACGTTCTCTCCGCCTATCTGGGCTGCACGAATCCGCTCCAACAATGCCTCGACGACACCTGCGACCATTTTACTCTCCAGACCCGTTTGTCCGGCAATTTGCTTGACGATCTCTGCTTTTGTCATAAGTGCTGCATATTGATGTTCGTTATATTTGCAAAAATAGCGATTTTCAGCAGCACCGGCAACTCTGTTGCGCCGTTTTTCTTGAGAATCCGATTCAAGAGCAACCGGTTTCTTATCAAAGATCTTATGCCGGAACCCTCCGCCTGTTGGACGCAGCGCGGCCGAGAGTTGCAGCACGGGGAGCTTTATCTCTTTTATGGCGGGCGGCTCGGACAAGAGACATATTGTCGTTCACGAGGCGGACGATGCGGTCATGATACTCCGTATTCCTATTGCACGCCCCGCGCGACTGCACGACCTGCAACCGCGACAGCGAAACCTCCACCGTTTCCACCCTCCGGTCCGTGATGCGGGCCGAGAGGATGAGCGAATCGCTCTTGTCGTGATACCGCTCGACGCAGTGGTGCATAGCCTTGCCCTCCTCGATAAATTCCTGAACGCTTTGCAGCACCCGAACTTCGATCTCTCCGTCCGAAAAAGCGATGCCGAGGTACTTGCCTTTGGCCTTCCGGTACTGTTTCTCGTATTCGAGGTATTCCGCACGCCGGCGTGCGACCTGCTCCTCGGCCTCGATGCGGGCCAGAAGCGCATGGCAGCGGTCGTGCGCCTGCCGGAAATCCGACGGACAGACGTAGTGTGCGTTATGTATGTCCTTCCCCAACCGGCCCAGCATGTCGATATAGTCGCACCACGAAGCCGCATCGTCGATGCGGTAGCCGTTGCGCAGGCAGATGCGGAGCGAAGGCCAGTAATCTTCGATCCGACGCCCGCCCGCTCGGCAGAAGTAGCGGAACAAGTCGTGGCGCCCGATTTTAAGCAGCGTTTCCGCGTGGCGCTGACTGAGGGTATAGCGGAAGATACCGACAGGATCCTCCGCATAAAGGTCGTAGCGAAGGCCCGTCCTTCGCAATTCGGGGATAAGGCGGCGGCGAGGATAACTCCGCTCGACAGGCATGTGGTTGTAAAGCCAATATTCCTTCCGCAGCGCCAGCGGCGTAGCGCAGCGCCACACATCATAATACCAGGACATATTGCGCAGGCGTGCTACGGTAGCGTATTTTCCGTCGGGTGCGATCCAGCGCTGCATGACCTCGCAGCATTCGTAGCGTGCGGGGTGGCCGTCCCGCACCCGCCGTTCGAGAAGGAAGTAGCGTATGACCTGCAAGCCCTCCCTTGTCGTGACCACAGAGAGGTAAGTCTCATTCCAGGACGTGCGCCGACGGGTAGTTACGACCGTAAGTCGCACGCCGCAATGCGGGCAGACGGCACGGTCGATTTGCTGATCTCCCTGCCACGTATGCCGACATTCGGTGCAGGTGATTTTTCCCCTCTTGGTGCGGAACGCTTCATGTGGCAGAAGATGGGCATAGCCCCAATGCAGCTGCGCGGGTGTGATCTCCGGCAGGCGGCCGCTCGCCGCCACGATGCGCCGTTGCAGTTTCGTTCTCGGCTTCATGGCTCAGAAAAGACTTTGTTGATTCGCAGCGTTTGCGGCATTCGACGCAGGTTGGGATTTGCTCTTGTGCGTTATCTTCGCATAGGCTTCGTCGGTGGCTTTGCGAAGCGCCTGCTCGTGCGCCTCGCGTTGCTCCTCCTCGGTCAGAACGATCGTATGGTTCACGACGACGCGGCAATCGAGCGGCCTGCCTACGTCGATGTCGTCCTCATCGTAGTAATGCACGGCCAGCGAATAGATCTCCGCGTCCGTGAAGCCGTTGCAGCCGCTCTGCTGGACATAGTTCAGAATAAAGGTGATGCAGTCGTCGAGGTTTTTATGCTCTTTGGCACAGGAGGCCGCGAAAAGCGCATCCGCGCCTGCACGCTGCTCCAGATATTCCCGGATCGTATCCCGGAAATGTTCGCTCGGTTTTGTCATAATGGTGTTGGTTTTGGTTAGGGAATAAAAAGCCGGGAGGAGCGGATAACCGCTCCTCCCGGTATCGACATTATTTATAACTGTTATGCCGCAAGCGATGCTGACGCTTCCGGCCACAGATCCGGGTCTAACGGCTCTCCTTCAGGCTCCGGAACATCCTCCGCAGGGTTCTCCTGCAGAATGTCAGGATCCTCGGGAACCACCGGATCGAAGGCTTCCACCTCGGCGGCCAACTCCTGCGCCTTGCGCTGCTCCAAAGCGTGAAGCTGCTCTTCGAGTCTGGATTGCGTCTTCTCCAGGCGATCCAGATGCTCCGCGATCACACGCTCGCTCGTCTCCTTGTCCTGTTGCAGGGCGAACTGACGCAGCAGTTGAAGCTCGAACGTTTCATCCGTCTGCCGGAACTCTTCGATATGGTCCATGCAGTCGAAGATCACCGAGCGCATCAGCATATTCATGCGATCCCCGTCCAGATGATCGAGAAAATCGCCGATCTGTTGCACATCCTGCAAGGCTTCGCGCTCCAAACCCAGTTTCTCGGCGTATCTCGACGGAAGCAGGCGTAGCAGCGAATAGCCGTACAGCCGGCTCTCGGAAGCCGCAAGAGCGGAGGAAGAAATCTCCGTTTCCCGAAGTACTCGTTTCAGGTCCGTCGTCATCTGCGTATAGCATGAGCGATGTGCCATAACGATGCGGCTCTCAAGCTCCTCGACAATGGGACGCGGAGCGATCGACGTATAGACCGTGACGCCCTCGTCGTCGGACGTCTCCTCGATCTGCTCCGGAACCTCCTCGTAGAACAGATCGACGTCCAGCATACCGATAAGGGCATATTTACGCACTCGGCCCGCGTCGATCTCCGCATCCAGCTTCTTCATATTCTCACGGTACTCCGAAACCTCGGATTCGTACTCCGCCAGAGCCTCTAAATACTCATCCCGGTCCTCGTAATCCGACTCTTGGGGGACCTCGACGTCAGGAAGCACGGGAACGTCCGGCTCCCACATGCTGTAGGTGTCGATGACCTCGACCGTATAACCTTGGGATGTGAGGCGTTCGAGAACGGCATCCGAATAGTGCCCCACCTCCACGGCAAGCAGCGTGCGAGGGTCGTTTCGCTGCATACGGATCGCTTTCTCAACTAAAAATTCGTCGTTCTTGCGGATCATGCAGGCCCGGTTTTCGCAGCCCGCACACCCTTCGGCAAGATCCGAAAAGAGAATGTTGTTGGCCGTATTCTCGGCACAGGTCGAGCACTCCGTCTTGTCGAATTTATAGGTGTTCAGCTTGGTCATGTAGCGGTCGTGAAGGTACTGGCCCACCTGACGGGGTGACGTGTTCTTCCACGAGTTGTGACCGTCGTTTGCGAAATGCTCCTCGAAGACGCACTGCTGAATCTCCGAAGGGTATTTGGCCAGCTCGATGGCCATGCTTTCGATGATCTCCTCGCGTTCGAGCAGGTTCGCGAGCGGCTCGATAAGGTCGTTGAGCTTCAGGTGTGAACGGATGTAACGCTCGCTCTTGCCGAACTTGTCGACGAGCGTCGTGACCGTATGACGGCCCGTTTTGAGCGCACGAAGGAACGCCGCAGCCTCTTCGAGAGGTGCTACGTCCTCACGCTGGAGGTTCTCCGTGATGGCCATGTCCTCCGCATCCTCGTCCGTGAGATGTTCATAGACAAGGGCCTTGATGTGTGTGAAGCCCGCACGCTGCGCGGCCCGGTAGCGGCGCTCCCCGTAAACGATTTCGTAGTGCTCGCCGCTGCCTCGTACGCAGATCGGTTGCAGCTGGCCCGTCTGCTGCATGCTCAGGGCGAGTTCATCCAGCGACGACTCATTCAGATTGCGGCGAGGGTTATAGGTGCTGCAAACGATCCGATTCAGCTCCAGAAGGACGATCGGCGTAGCGGCAGGAGTGCCCTCCGAAGCGGACGCGACGGCTTCGGATGCGGCAGCGGAGGTTGTCGAACTTTGTTCCGAGAGCGGTGCTGCGGAAGCAGCAGTGGTCGTCTCCGGGGCAGGGAGGGAGGATTTCCGAGAAGCGGACTTCTTCGTCTTCGTCATAATGATTGGACAGTTTTTACCGTGTGTCTCACGTGTTGATGCGATGCAAAGTCTATTTGCATCGGATACGATAATCGATAATTCTTCGAGGGGCGATCCCGAACGGATCGGTTGCCTCGGAAAGAATACTGGTGCACCGTGCGAACGAAGCGACGGAAAAATACCGAAGCCCGCGCGAGGATGATTTTTCCGCCGCGTAGAGAGCGAGCGCCGCAGGCGCGGACGGGCACCTATCTTTTCCGACGGCAACCGAAAGAGGGCGCTATTGACAAAGTGAAAATCGTTCCGACGGGAAACAGCAAGAGAAAAACATCATTAAGACAATATTTCGAAATTGGAATAGCCGTTTAGACTCTTCCCAGCATAATTAAAAGGATATAGCTTTACAATGACCACTGTTTTCTAATCCAAAAAACAAAATAGGATGTCTAAATTATTAGACACCCTGTTCAAATTAAAAATATAGAATGAATCAAATTCCTAATGAGATTTTTTATATAGAAACAAATATAAAAACCAAAATATAATCATATCGATGTAAAAAATCGCCCGTAGTATTACGGGCGATTCGATTTGGCTATTCTCCAATGGCATAATTCATAAAGATCCGTTCCAACTCCGGGAGGTCTTTTCGGGCTGGGTCGTCTTCTGGTGTATTATGGACCAATTCGTCGATGCGACTATGCACCAACTCATATTCTTCTCTGTCCTTTATTACCCCGCGTTCGAGAATCTTTTCCAACTTCTTGAAATAAGCCTTCTTGATTTTTTCGGCACTTTCTCCGGTCGCTGCCTCGATACGCTTATAGATCACACGACGATATTCCTACGGATATTCGTTGATTCCTGCCATCATTTCTTTGTCAAAAGCTCGCAGTAAGCGCTCGTTCTTTTGTTCATAGGCATCATCAATAAGTTTTTTTATTTGCAGCTTGATACGGAACTTTACGGGGTGAAAGCGTCGGCCAGGTTCGTAAAGGGAAGCGGCCGGGTATATATTTCCGGGTATGATGCGACAAGGGGCGAGGGCGTGGCACTGGAAAAAACAACCTGGTGACGTTCCGGCCGGATGCGACCGGACAGGCGGTGATCGAGTTTACCGTTTCAAGCCGTTACGGTCTGCCAGTGAAAGAGAATGTAACGATACAAGTAAATCAATGAAGATATGAGAAGAATTGCCGTATTATCGCTCTTTTTGTGCCTGGTGGCCGTGTGCAGGGCACAATATATCGGAAGCCAGTATATGAACGTGAAGCTGGGCTATATCGTGGATGAAAGTCAGGTGCAGGGGACGTTCGGTTTTGGAAAGGTGTACAAGGCTTTCAAGGTGGGGGCAAACCTTAATTACCGGAATCTAAACC
>ENA-OWYY01000546-OWYY01000546.1-human-gut-metagenome-genome-assembly--contig:-NODE-546-length-8335-cov-33.8516_pt1 | contig 8335 bp, 5 predicted proteins | sample MGYA00249755_ERZ652096 | MGnify/ENA primary metagenome ERZ652096 (study PRJEB26925, sample SAMN05827060) | human gut metagenome | biome: ENVO:2100002; feature: ENVO:00000062; material: ENVO:00002003... | reverse complement strand
AACGACGGAAGTGAACCACTTCGACGAAGGCGGTAAAATAACCCAGACTACCACCGAAAACGTTGCTTGCGGTAATTACACCTATTTAATAAAGGAGAACAAAATACAGATAGATAATCAGATATTCACCATTACGGACAACAACGGGACCCTCGTTCTGCAGAATGAGGACTGGAAGCTAGTGCTCGTAGAAAAATAAACATATTATGGCTAAGAAACAAGATACAATCAGCATTGGTTTTGAAGAGAAAATATGGAAGGCTGCCGATATTCTGAGAGGCAACCTCAGCGCTTCGCAATACGAGGGCGTTGTGCTCGGACTCATCTTTCTGAAATACATCAGCGACCGCTTCGAACAGAAGTTCCAAGAGCTGCAGGGCGACGAATACGCCGACCCGGAAGATAAGGACGAATACACCGCTGAGAACATCTTCTTCGTGCCTGCTGAAGCCCGATGGAGCAAGATTAGTGCTGCTGCCCACACCCCGGAAATAGGCGTGATAATAGATGAAGCACTTACCGCCATTGAGCGTGAGAACGAAAGACTGAAGGGCATTCTGCCTAAGAATTTTGCCCGTCCGGAGCTGGACAAGCGCCGTCTGGGTGATGTGGTAGATCTCTTTACGAACATAGAAATGCACGATGCTGGCGAGGAGAAAGACCTGCTGGGCAGAACCTACGAATACTGTCTGCAGCAGTTTGCCAGTCTGGAGGGCAAGAATGGTGGCGAGTTCTATACGCCTTCCTGCATTGTCCGCACGTTGGTAGAGATTCTGGAGCCTTACGAGGGCAGAGTTTATGACCCTTGCTGCGGAAGCGGTGGTATGTTTGTGCAGAGCGCCAAGTTTATAGAGCGCCACAAGGGAAACCTGCGCAAGATTAGTATCTACGGTCAGGAGGCAAACCCTGATACGTGGAAGATGGCGCACATGAACCTTGCCATCCGTGGCTTGGATGCGAACCTGGGCAATGTTTTTGCCGACACTTTCTTCGAGGACCAGCATCCTACGCTGAAGGCAGATTTCATTCTTGCCAATCCTCCTTTCAACCTCAGTGACTGGGGACAGAGTGCGCTTCAGGAAGATGTGCGCTGGCAGTATGGCTTGCCGCCTGCTGGCAACGCCAACTTTGCGTGGATGCAGCACATGATTCACCATCTGGCACCTAACGGAAAGATTGGTTTGGTGCTGGCGAATGGTGCGCTTTCGAGTCAGAGTGGCGGCGAGGGACAGATTCGCCAAGCCATCATCGAAGCCGACCTGGTAGAGGGAATCGTGGCTTTGCCTTCGCAGCTGTTCTACAGTACGGGCATTCCTGTAAGTCTTTGGTTTATCAGCCGCAACAAGGCGCAGAAGGGCAAGACCGTGTTTATCGATGCCCGCAATCTGGGCACGATGGTTACTCGTAAGCTTCGTGAACTGATGCCTGATACGGATATTAAAAAAATCTCTGACACCTTCCATGCTTTCCAGCAGGGAACGCTGGAGGATGAAAAGGGTTTCTGTGCCGTATGCACCACCAAGCAGATAGCTGCTCAGGACTTCATCCTGACACCGGGCAGATACGTAGGAATCGCCGAAGACGAAGGCGACGGAGTGCCTTTCGAGGAGAAAATGACGAATCTTACCGGAGAGCTGAAGCAGCTGTTTGAGGAAAGCAAGAAGCAGGAAGAGGAGATTAGAACGCAGTTGAAGAAAATTGGATGGGAGGTTTAAGAGTATGGAGTTTTTAAATGAATATTCTGGGCTTTTCTCTTTGTTGGCGGTAGTGGCTTCTATAGTAGCTATCGTGGTTTCTGTTATGATTTATCGTAAGCAGAAGAAAGACCAAGAGAAATACTACTATAAGCAGAAGAAAGACCAAGAACATTTCTATCAAAAGCAGCAAAATGATCTTCTTCAAGACTTGAGGGATGAGTATGAGGCTATAGAAAGCACCTCTATGTTTCCGATGAGTTTTGCAGAAAGGGGGTATTATGGCAGAAAGAGTTTTTTGGAAAAGAAATTAGGGAGAAAATAGTATGGAGTGGAAAGAAGTTAGATTAGGGGATGTGTGCGAGATTATTACAGGTTTTCCATTTCCCGGAAAGAAATATTCCAAAGAAGGAATTCGAGTTGTTCGTGGAGATAATGTGACAATAGGTAATCTTCGATGGGATACGGAAAAAGATAAGCGTTGGAATGAACCATTCGATAAAACAGAGTATTATTCCTTGCAAGCAAATGATATTGTTATAGGAATGGATGGCTCAAGAGTGGGGAAAAATAAAGCAAGGATAAAAAAAGAAGATTTGCCCTTATTACTTGCTCAACGAGTTGCATGTGTTAGACATAATGAACTCGCAGAACAGGATTATCTGTATTATAACATATTCAGTAAAAAATTTATTGATTATGTTAATTCAATACATACAGGTTCTGCAATTCCTCATATCTCACAAAAGCAAATAGAGGATTATAAGATACTCTTACCCGATCTTGAAACGCAGCGCCGCATAGCCTCCATCCTTTCTTCTCTCGACCGGAAGATAGAGTTGAACAACAAGATCAATGCTGATTTGGAGGAGATGGCGCAGGCTATTTTCAAGAATTGGTTCGTTGACTTTGAGCCTTTCAAGGATGGTAAGTTCGTGGATAGTGAATTGGGAATGATTCCGGAAGGATGGAAAGTAGGAAGGCTTGATGAAATAGCTGATGTAGTAGGTGGAAGTACTCCTTCAAAAGCTAAGCCAGAGTATTACACTCAGAAGGGAATAGCCTGGTTAACACCGAAGGACTTATCTAACCATCCAGCCGTTTACACTTCAAGAGGAGTAATCGACATAACAGAAGAAGGCTACAATAGCACATCGACAAAGTTAATGCCTAAGGGTACTATATTGTTTACATCAAGAGCACCTATTGGATATATTTCAATTGCTCAGAATGATATTTGTACCAATCAGGGTTTTAAATCTCTTGTTCCAAAGAAAGCAGGAACTTGTTTTTTGTATTGCTTCTTGAAATATGTAACTCCTGAGATTGAAAACAAATCTACAGGGTCAACGTTTAAGGAAGCATCGGGATCATTGATGAAGTCTCTGCAAGTAATAATGCCGGAGCAAAAAGTATTTGAGGATTTTGAGACTATTGTGTCGCCTTTATTTGCAAGAATTGAATCCTTGGAAAAGGAGAACTCCCGCCTCTCCCTTCTCCGTGACACCCTTCTCCCTCGCCTCATGTCAGGCGAGCTGGAAGTCCCGGAATAAGAAGAGCAACGAAAGAAAATAACGAGAAAGAAAATATAAAATATTAACATTATGGCAGACGACAAGAAATTCACCGAAGACGCATACGAGCAAACGCTCATTGCCCTGTTCTGCGACGAACTCGGATATGTGTACGAATGTGGCTACGAGGTGGAGCGCAACTATAAGGAGCCTTTCTATCGTGCCGATTTGGTCGCCTCGATGCGACGGCTTAATCCTCAACTGCCAGCCGATGTAATGGATGAAGGAATCAAGCAAATCACCAACATCAGCATCGGTACTTTAGAACAGAACAACGAGCAGTTTACCCTCTGGATGCAAAACGGTCTGGAGGTGGGATTCCTGCAAGATGGCGAAGAACGAACAGCCCTGATGAGGCTTATCGACTTCGAACATCCCGAAAGAAACCTCTTCAAGGTGGTGAACCAGTGGCGAGTAGAAGAGTATAAGAACAAGCGCTGCGACATGGTGGTGATGGTCAACGGATTGCCCCTCGTGGTGGTGGAGCTGAAAAGCGCCATTTCCGAAGATGCAACCGTAGAAGATGCCTACAAGCAGATCAAGAACTATCAGCAGAGCATTCCAAGCCTCTTCAGCTACAACGCCTTCAACGTAATCAGCGACATGAGCGAGACCCGTGCCGGAACCATCACCGCCAAGCTGGAACGCTACATGGAATGGAAGACCGTGGACGGCTCATACGAGTCAACCCTCTTCGCCGACTATCGTACCTTCTTCCTCGGCATGTTCCAGCAGCAGCGACTGCTCGACATCCTGCAGAACTTCATCTGCTTCGACAAGAACCAGGGCAAATACGCCAAGATTCTTACCGCCTACCACCAGTACTATGCCGTGGGCAAAGCCCTGCAGCGCACCCGTACCGCAGTGGAAGGTAACGGAAAAATCGGCGTGTTCTGGCACACGCAGGGTTCGGGCAAGAGCCTCTCCATGGTGTTCTACGCCCACCAGCTGGTGCAACGGTTGCCCGAAGTAACCATCGTGGTAGTAACCGACCGCAAGGACCTCGACAATCAGCTCTTCGGTCAGTTCTGCCGCTGCCAGGACTTCCTTCGTCAGGAACCACAGAACGCCCAGAGCCGTGAAGACCTGGGCAATCTGCTCCGTAACCGAAAGAGTGGGGGAATCATCTTCACCACCATTCAGAAGTTTGAAGAAGGCGATTCGGCACTCTCCACCCGCCGCAACATCATCGTGATGACCGATGAGGCGCACCGCTCGCAATACGGCGATGAGCACTGGGACAACAAGAGTCTGACGATGAAGAAGGGATTCAGCCAGAAGATGAGAGAAGCCCTGCCAGGCGCCTCATTTATCGGCTTCACCGGAACGCCTATCAGCGACCGCGACAGAGACACGGAGGAAGTGTTCGGCAACTACATCGACGTTTACGACATGAGTCAGGCGGTAGATGATGGAGCCACCCGTCCGGTCTATTACGAGAGCCGTGTGGTGAACCTGAACCTCGACGAAGACACGATGAAGCTGCTGAACGATGAGTTCGACAACCTGGCCGATGAGGGAGCCACCGAGGAGCAGATCAGGCAGGCGAAGCAGGAGCACAGTCGGCTGGAAGTGCTTCTGGGCGAAGACGCCACCATCGACACGCTGGTAAGGGACATCATCCAGCACTACGAGCAGAACCGTGCGCAGGAACTCACCGGCAAGGCAATGATCGTGGCGCTGACCCGAAGCATCGCCATCAAAATCTACCGCAAGATGCTGGAGCTTCGCCCCGAGTGGACGGAGAAAGTAAAGGTAGTGATGAGCGGTTCGAACCAGGACCCCGAAGACTGGCAGCCGATTATCGGCAACGAGGCCTACAAAAAGGAACTGGCAAGAAAATTCAAGGACAACGACGATGAGATGAAAATCGCCATCGTAAGAGATATGTGGCTCACGGGCTTCGATGTTCCGTCGCTCGCCACCATGTACGTATATAAGCCGATGAGCGGTCATAACCTGATGCAGGCAATAGCCCGTGTAAACCGAGTGTTCCCGGGCAAGGAAGGCGGACTGATAGTGGATTACGTAGGCATTGCGCAGGCGCTGAAGAGTGCCATGCAGCAGTACACCAACCGTGACCGCCGCCGCTTCGGAGACCCCGACATCGCCAAGACCGCCCTGGTGAAATGGAAGGAAGAGATGGAAATCTGCCGAGACCAGCTTCATGGTTTCGACTATTCCGGCTTCTTCGAGCAGGACAACTCGAAGCGGGCACTCGCCATTACGAGCGGAGCCAACTTCCTGAGTTCTCCAGCCATGGTTCAGCGCAAGAAGAATTTCATGGAGCACAGCAATCTGCTTCACAACGCCACCACGCTCTGCCGTTCGCTTCTGAATGAGCAGCAGAAGGCTGAGGTGTGCTATATGGATGCGCTGCGCGTGATGATGCTCAAACTCTCGCAGAAGGGCAAGATCAGCCGACATGAAATCAACGAGCGCATCGGTGAGCTGCTCCGTCAGAGCGTGAAGACCGACGGAGTCATCAATCTCTTCGGCGACCGCCAGATAGAGTTCTCGCTCTTCGACGACGCCTTCATCCAGGAGGTGAAGAACATGAAGGAGCGCAACCTGGCGGTGGAACTGCTCACCAAACTGATGAAAGAGAAAATCAAGCAGCAGCAGAAGACCAACGTGGTTCAGAGCGACCTCTTCTCCGATATGCTCAGCCAGAGTCTCTCCAACTATCTGAAAGGCTTGCTCACCAACGAGGAAGTGATAGAGGAGCTGTTGAAGATGGCTCAGCAGATGAAGCAGGCTGAGGCAGAGGGCAACGACCTGGGACTTTCGCCCGAGGAGAAGGCATTCTATGATGCGCTCTCCACGCCCGAAGGAGTGCGGCAGGCTTACTCCGACGAGGAGTTTGTGGCACTGACCAGGGAACTGACGGAAGTCTTGCACCGCAACCGCACCATCGACTGGAACCGGAAGGAATCGGCGAGGGCGAAGATGCGAGTAATGGTGAAGCGACTGCTCAAGAAGTATAAGTATCCACCAGAGGGTGCAGAAAAGGCGCTGGAAACTGTGATGCGCCAATGCGATCACTGGGCGGATGATGAAGAAAACGTAGTATAAACCCTTTAAAATTTGAAGTAAGAAACAGAAAGTAAACAAGAAAAATAACATATAGATATTGACGCTGATTATCTGACACTTCTACAGTATTTAGAACCTGCAAAATTCAAAAACGACAAGAAGAAGGTGACAGCAAGGCGTCCACTCCTCTACGGCGTGGGCAGTACTTGTTTGTACCTTGTCGTAGGTTCTTGCAGGTACCTTAATACTGGTACTTACAGGGAACCCCACGCCGCTTATTTAAACAACATAACAAATCAAACCTAGAAAAAGAATATGCAGACAGAGGAAATACCAAATACTGACAATAACTACAATTCTCTTCTGAAGATTTCATCAGAAGAAGATCTTTTTGTGGAAGATGAAGTAACAGGAGTCAAGAAATACACTCCAGTAACAACTACTGATGTGGGTCAGTTTAAAAGAGAGGCAGAACATTTGTATAAGGAGATTCAGCATGCTAAAGATGAATTTAAATGGAATGCAGGAAAGCATAAAGGTCTTACCTGTTATTTTCATATTTACCAGAACCTTGCCGAGCAGTTGACAGATTTTCTTAAATATATTCATTCGCTCCATAAGAAAGTCTACATTTCAATTTACAAGAGCTATGATGATGAATTCATGGGGATTTATACTGATGTTTTAGAGAAGGTGCTCCAGGAAATTCAGACCATCGCCCGGAAGCATTCAGACTATTTGCTCGATAAGGAAGCGGAGTATGGTCAGATTCCCAGTGCTAAGGCTATTTTCGAGCAATGCGAGAAGCTTAAAGTTCCTGCCGGAGACGACTTCCCCCGTTTTGATTCCCATTTCAAGAACTTTGTCTCTACCGGTTTGCAGATGGCTTTGGCAGAAACCATCTCCACAGTAAGTACTATTTGTGCCGATTTCCTAGCCTTATACAGAACCCGCCTTTTCCGCACTGACCGTGAGGCTGTGATTATTTACCATTATATCAAGCGAATTTTCGACGAGCGCACGCTACCTGACCATCTGAAACATGAGGTAAAGGTAAAGAAACGTCATCTGAGAGAGAGAAGAATAGATATTACCACTTTGAGCTTGCAGAAAGTAATGAATGATATTGAAGGGAAATACAACAATTATACGCTTTGTTCAGACTGGTTTGAGCGAGAGGAGGATGAGGAAGAAGAACTTGTTCGTACGCTAGTCAGGGAGCAGGCTCCTCCCGAGGATTTTGAAACGCTATTCAAGTATCAGGGTGAGCATAAAATGTGGGAGGCTGAAATAGCCAGGGCTGATGATTTTGAGCGTAACAGCGATTCTTTCTTTGTGAACTGGGTAGATCCTATAAAGTTGGAGGAGAAGTTGAAGTTCTGGATAAAGGGCAACATTACGTCTCAGCAAAGCTGGTACATAGTCTGGTGCCTGATGAAATATACGTTCCACATGGTGCGTGATAATCAGGACAAGGCAGCCTTTGCCGCCCGCATGAACCTGATGTTTCCGGATGCAGAAAAGAAATGTGTGGTGGAGTCGTTCCGCAAGCAGGAAACGCAGAAGAACCATAACCACCATTTTTCGGAGTGGCTTGAAGGCTCCGATCCCGATTATCATACCGCCCAGGATCTGTATTATAAGCTGGCGAAAAGGGATGGTTATATGAGAAGTATTTGAGTTGGTATAGGAAAGTAGAGAGGAAGATTTAGAGACAACTATCGTCCCTGGGTATAAAACAAGGATAAATCCGGTAATATTCTACGGCTTTTTGAAAATATTCCGTAGAATATTACCACTTTTTCAAAAAAGAGACTTGTCTGATGACACATTATATGATGCGATTAAGGCGACTTTCGATAATAGAGGGCTTACATACAATCCCGAATTGCAGTTGTTTACAGAAAGTTTTGCGACAGACGCAGCACGTATAGTTCGCTGGAAAGCATTTCTGAAAAAGATTCAATGGAAAGAAGCTCTTGATTTCAAGACTGTTATGGAAGTAATAAAGGAAAGGTTGCAGCCTATGGC
>ENA-OWYY01000544-OWYY01000544.1-human-gut-metagenome-genome-assembly--contig:-NODE-544-length-8343-cov-5.51858_pt1 | contig 8343 bp, 4 predicted proteins | sample MGYA00249755_ERZ652096 | MGnify/ENA primary metagenome ERZ652096 (study PRJEB26925, sample SAMN05827060) | human gut metagenome | biome: ENVO:2100002; feature: ENVO:00000062; material: ENVO:00002003... | reverse complement strand
GAGATGCAGCGTAGTCTCGTGGGCTCGGAGATGTGTATAAGAGACAGAGCCAATGTTATGTATTAAAATGAAATCTCACCATATTGCTTACAATCTGTAAGTGCAACACACCGAAAAACCACCCATCCTTTACCTTATTTCCTGTTTCAGCCTAATCACTCCCCATAAAACCCCCTTTGAGAACACTTTACGGGGCTTCGCGCATTTCTTCCGCACTTTGGCGGCGGCCGGAAAATTGTTATCTCCCCGGGTTTTCGGGGGAGCTTATCCCTTCCGGCGAAAAATATTTTTATATTTTTTATATTTTTTCAAAAACCCGCCCCGCGGGCCGGCATATATTAAATAATATCAAAAACAAGGCATCCCTGAAGCACCCGCAACCGGAAACCCACTGCGCATCAAGCCGCACCGGAGGATATATTTTGGCCCGAAATCCCAAAATATTCAAAACACATTGAATTTTATTTTCATTTTTATAAAAATATTTTAACCCGCATTCAACAATGGTTCGCCGGGTTAAAATAAAATGTTAAGTTATTTATATTTAGCCTTATAACACCTGTTTTCATCCGGAAAAGAGGGCCGAAAAGACCCTTTCCGAGCATTCCTGCTTAGATTTCATCTATTTTGAACATTTGGCAAATTCGTTTTAATTATTTTTCTTTGTTGCGTAAGAAAGTATCATTTACTTATGCAAAAAACGAAACTTCTACTCAACATTCTTGCATTTTTCCTATGTGCCTTGCCGGCGATGTCCGTAGCTCAGGGGGGGGGAAATGTGACCGTCAGAGGCATCGTCACCTCGGCGGATGACAAGCAACCCCTCATCGGGGTCAACGTGATTTCCGGGGCCACCAGCGGGGTGAGCACCCTTGCGGACGGAAGCTACTCGATCAGCGTCGCCGCAGGGACGACGCTCACCTTCCAGTACATCGGCTACAAGCCCGCCACCTTTACGGTTCCGGGCGGCAGCACCTCGCTGACCTACAACGTCTCCCTCGAGAGCGAGGCACAGGCGCTCGACGACGTGGTGGTCATCGCTTACGGTGTCCGCAAGAAGGGCACCATCGCCGGATCGGTATCGACCGTCAAGGCCGAAAAGGTCGAGAACACCCCTACGGCGGCGTTCGATCAGGCCATCCAGGGACAGGTTCCCGGACTGACGGTACTTTCCAATTCGGGTGAGCCGAGCACGTCGGCAACGATGATGATCCGGGGCATGAACTCGATCAACTCGGGTACCTCGCCGCTCTACATCCTCGACGGGGTCGCCATCGCCAGTTCCGACTTCAACGCCATCAACCCGGCCGACATCGAGAGCATCTCGGTGCTCAAGGACGCCTCCTCCACCTCTATATATGGTGCGCGCGCGGCCAACGGCGTGATCGTCATCACGACCAAGCGCGGGCGCATGGCCGAGCGGGCGAAGATCAACTACCGCATGCAGCTCGGTTTCTCGCAGATCGCCTACGGCAACTGGGATCTGATGGACACCGACGAACGCATCCGGTACGAGAAGGAGATCGGGTTCACCGACGGCAAGAACTACAACGTCCTGGGCAAGACCAACGTCAACTGGCTCGACGAGGTGTTCAACGATGCCGCCCTGCTCCAGAACTACGAGCTCTCGGTTTCGGGGGCCACCGACAAGACCAATTACTACGTCTCGGGCGGCTACTACAACCAGGAGGGCATTGCCGCAGGTTCGGCCTTCGAGCGCTTCTCGCTCCGCGCCAACGTCGAACAACAGGCAGCCAAGTGGCTCAAGCTCGGCACCAACACGATGATGAACTACCAGACCATCGAACGCGCCGAGTCGGGCGAATATACGCTCGTGACCCCCATCTCGGCCGCACGTTTCATGATGCCGTACTGGAATCCCCACCGTCCCGACGGCTCGCTGGCCTCGATCAAGGACGGCACCTGGAAGGGCGAGGGCCAGAACCCGCTCGAATGGCTGGCCAACAACAAGATCTCCTATAAGAAATACAAGGTGATCTCGACGCTCTTCGCCGAGGCCACCCCCATCGAGGGGCTCACCATCCGGTCGCAGTTCGGCGTGGACTATTCGCACACGACGGGCTTCGGCGCCTCCTATCCCAACTACCCGCCCAACCTGGGCTCGGGCACGGCGCAGCGCTACTCGACCGACGGCATGAGCCTTTCGGTCACCAACACGATCAACTACCGCTTCTCGCTCGACGGCGGGCACTCGTTCAACTTCCTGTTGGGCCAGGAGGGCGTCGATTACAGCTACGAGGAGTTCACGCTGGCGACCCGCGGCCAGAACAACGACAAGCTGGTCAACATCTCGTCGGGAACACGTGCCACGTCGTGGAGCGACGTCACCGACGACAACTACGCCTTCCTGTCGTTCTTCGCGCGCGGCGAATACAACTACGCCGACCGTTACTACGTCGACTTCTCCGTCCGTACCGACGGTTCCTCGCGCTTCGGCACCTCGGGACGCTGGGCTGCGTTCGGCTCGGTGGGCATGATGTGGAACCTGCGCAACGAGAAATTCATGGAGAACTCGCGCCGCTGGCTCACCAACGCGCAGGTCGCCTTCAGCACGGGTACCTCGGGTAACTCGTCGATCCCCAACTACGAACACATGGCGCTCGTGAGCGGCGGCCTGAACTACTACGGCGACGCCGGCATAGCCCCCTCACAGCCGGGCAACGAAGACCTGCAGTGGGAGAAGCTGTGGATCACCAACCTGGCCGTGCACCTGGGCTTCTGGAACCGCCTGAACGTGGACGTCGAACTCTACCACAAGAAGAACAGCGCCATGCTCATGGAGGTTCCCGTTTCCTACACCACCTCCAACGGTTTCGGCTACCGCTGGGACAACGTGGGCGACATGACCAACCGCGGCGTCGAGCTGAGCCTGGCCGCCGACGTCATCCAGCACAAGGATTTCGTGTGGAGCGTGAACGCCAACGTCTCCTACAACAGGAACAAGATGACCAAGCTCTATAGCGGGGTCAGCGAATACGAGCTTTCGAGCACCAACACCAAACTGGTCGTGGGGCACTCCTTCGGCGAGTTCTACCTCAACCGGTTCGCGGGCGTCAACCCCGCCAACGGCGACGCGCTGTGGTACACCAAGGAGGGCGAGCTGACCACCGAGCTGCGCGACGAGGACAAGGTCATGGTCGGCAAGAGCTACGTGGCGCCCTGGCAGGGCGGCTTCGGCACGACGCTGGCCTGGAAGGGGCTTTCGCTGTCGGCGCAGTTCAGCTGGGTCGCCGACCGCTGGATGATCAACAACGACCGTTACTTCGATGAATCGAACGGCCGATTCGCCTCCTACAACCAGTCCAAGCGCCTGCTCAACCGCTGGAAGAAACCCGGTGACATCACCGATATCCCGCGCCACGGCGTCTACACCGAATTCGACGACCGCCTGCTGGAGGACGCTTCGTTCCTGCGCCTGAAGAACCTCATGCTGAGTTATTCCTTCCCGCAGGAGTGGCTGCGCAAGACACGCTTCATCAGCGGCGTGAAGATCTACGCCCAGGCCCAGAACCTCTTCACCTTCACCAAATTCACGGGCCTCGATCCCGAAGGGTCGAGCAATATGTACCAGGCACAGTACCCGATGGCACGCCAATTCACCTTCGGACTCGACTTAACATTCTAATCAGGGACTATGAACATGTTACGCAATATAAAATTCTATCTTTCGGCCCTCGCGATACTTGTCGGCGCCACCTCGTGCCTGGACAAGTACCCCGGTTCGTCCATCCCGGAGAAGGAGGCCATGCGCACCTTCGCCGACGCCGAGCAGACGCTCACCGGCATCTACGCCTCGCTCAAGAGCAACGCGCTTTACAGCGGCTACCTCACCCTGCTGCCCGACATCCAGGCCGACCTGGTCTATGCCGTCGAAGGCAACACCAACACCTACGGCTCGTTCTGGCGCTGGGACATACGCCCGACCGACCTGCAGCTCGAAGCGGTTTATGCCGCCCTCTACAAGGTGATCGGCAACTGCAACTTCTACCTCGACCGCATCGACGAGGTGGTGGCGAACGAGATCAGCGACACCAACATCGAGAAGCTCGAACAGTACACGGGCGAGGTCTACGCCGTGCGTGCGCTCTGCTATACCGAGCTGCTCAAGACCTTCTGCAAGGCCTATGAGCCGGACACGGCCCAATCGGAACTGGGCGTCGTGCTGCGCACGAAATACTTTACGCCCGAGGCGGCACGCCGCGCATCGCTCTACGACTCGTACCAGTTCGTACTCGACGACCTGGCCGAGGCCGAGAAACGCCTCGACAAGGAGAACGACGCCTACGGCAACGTCTACATGACCTCGGCCTCGGCCGAGGCGCTGCACGCCCGCGTGGCGCTCTACATGCAGGACTGGGACACGGCGATCGAATATTCGAGCACCCTGATCGACGAAAAAAAGGCCACCTTCCAGCTCTCCGATGCCAAGACCAACTACACCTCCGACTACACCTATTTCGACTACATGTGGGCGTACGACCTGGGATACGAGGTCATCTGGCGCATCGGCTTCACCGACACCTCCTACGGCGGGGCGCTCGGCACGGTGTTCCTCAACTTCAACAAGGACTACACCTATTTCTATCCCGACTATGTCCCCGGCCAGGCCGCCCTGGATCTCTACGACGATGCCGACCTGCGCTATTCGGGCTACTTCTACCAGACCGAGACCGGTTATGCCCACGGGCTGAGCTGGCCGCTGCTGGTCAAATACTACGGCAACCGCAACCTGATCGCCAACCAGATCTACCATGTCTCGATGCCCAAGCCGTTCCGCCTGGCGGAGCAGTACCTGATCCGCGCCGAGGCCTACTGCCAAAAGAACGATTTTTCGAAGGCCGGCAACGACCTCTCGACGCTGCGCAAGATGCGCTACAAATCGGGCGGTACGATCAACGTCACGAAGGACAACTGGTTGCAGACCATCTCCGACGAGCGCCTGCGCGAACTCTACATGGAGGGTTTCCGCCTGCACGACCTCAAACGCTGGCACAAGGGCTTCGAGCGTAAGCCGCAGGCCAATTCCCAGGCCGAAGGCAGCTCGCTCAAGATCGAAGCCGACAACCCGCTTTTCGTATGGCCGATCCCGCAGCACGAGCTGGAAGCCCCCGGCTCGGAGATACTCCCGAACGAAAGCAACAGATAGCAACAACGAATAGAAGAGAGACAATGAAACGAATTATCACGGTTTTGTTTGCAACGGGACTCCTGGCCGCCCTCGCAACGGGTTGCAAGGAGGAATATAAGACCTACTCCGATGCGGAGTACGTGCTGTTCGCCGACACCCTGGCGACCTACGCCGTACTCCAAGACCAAGACTATTTCTCGGTACCGGTCTCCTCGACCGTCGCGTGCGATTACGACCGCACATTCGGCGTGGAGATCATCGACCAGGGCAGCAATGCCGTCGAGGGGAAGCACTACCGCCTCCTGTCGAACACCATCACCATAAAGGCCGGTTCGCGCAAGGCCGACGTACAGGTGCGCGGGTTGTACGACAACATCGAAGATACCGACTCGCTGGGCTTCATCCTCAAACTGGTCATGCCCGAGCAGCTGAAATGGGATCTCTACCACGACCGGACGAAGGTCGTCATGCAGAAAAGCTGCCCCTACGACATCAACGAATTCACGGGCTGGTGCGTGGTGACCTCGACGTTCCTCAACAGCTACCCCGGCGTGGAAAACAAGAGCATCCAGCGCCTCATCCGCACCGAGAAGCACCCCACCGAAGAGAACATGATCATCCTGCACGACTGGCTCTTCTCGGGCTACGACGTCACGATCCGCCTCGACCCGGGCGACCCCATCGAACCGCTGGTGACCATGGACAAGAACCAGGTGCTGGCCGACGAGGCTTCGGTCTTCGGCCAGATCCTCGGCGACAACAAGATCCTCGTCACCAACAGCCCGCTCTACGACTCCTATTTCAACAGCTGCCAGCATTTCGTGGCCCTGTGGATCAAGGTGCATGTCGAGGACATGGGCGTGAATATGGGTCTGGTAGGCCATTTCTACAACATCATCGAATGGGTCAGCGACGAGGAGGCCGAACGGCTCCAGCGGGAAGAAGGCATGCTCCCGGGAGGCGTCACGGCGTCCGGATCGCTCTAAATCATAACGTAAATAAAGAAACGAAATATGAAAAGACATTATTTACACTTGGTGATGTCGCTGCTCGCCGGAGCATGTCTGGCGGCCGCTTCGTGTTCCGATTCGGATGAGGATACGAAGCTCCCCAGCCCCAACTTCCCCGAGGCGGTTTCGGCGACCATCGAAGCCGGCGGCACCTACACGCTCGAGATAGAGCCCAACCAGAACTGGGAGGTGAGTGTCCCGACGGCTACCGCCGCATGGTTCTGGATACAGGACGAAACACAGAAAGTCTGGACGCTGCGCGGCGGTGCGGGCGCATCGCGGATCGTAATCGGCGTGGCCGAACTCGATGAGTTCGACGACACGCGTGTCTGCGAGGTAACCCTCAAGATGGGCGGCCAGAGCAAGGTCATCGCCACGATCACACGCGGTACGCTCGAACGCGGCTTCAGCCTCCGCACATGCAAGCTCGACCAGTACGGCGACTTCGAATACGGCGGCAGCGAAACCGGCCTCACCTACTCCTATAACGAAGGGGAGGCCGAAAGCATCGACCTGACCTGGCCCGAGGGACGCACCGATTTCTCGATGCCGATCCTGGTCGAGGCCAACTACGACTGGGCGATCAACCAGTTGCCGGAGTGGGTATCCACCCCGTCGGTGACGGTCGGGAAACCCGGCACGAAAGTCGAGATCCGCATCCAGGGCAACCCGTCGGCCTACCCGCTCGACGGGGCGCAGGACAAGCTGGTGTTCATCGACAAGAACAACCTCGACGCGAAGGTCGAGATTCCGGTCACGATCCCCTCCTGCCGCGACATTTTCGATGTCACGCTCGATAAGGAACTCAAGTTCAACGCCGCAGCCGAGATCTACAACAGCATGAACGGCGACTGGTCGCCCGGCACCGCACGCGGTTCGGTCAAGGGCATCAGGGGTGCGAGGATCTATGTCATCGCCGAAGTCACGGATCGCTGGGGCAATACCGGCCTGAGCGGCGACGAAGCCGACACCAAATGGGTCATCGTCGAGGAAAGCGCCTGGGACGAGGAGCTGGTCATCATGGATCGGGGCTTCACCGTCGGCACGGAGGTCAACCAGGGCGATGCCCGCACGGCCAGGATCATCGTGCTCCCGGCTTCGATGGCGGTCTCCGACCCCAACGAACTCTTCGACTACGACATCAAGGAAGAGTACCAGCCCTATGTCTTCGCCACGCTGACACAGCAGGCCAGCCCCGGCCCGATCCAGGCTGCCAACCCCGAGGGCATGGCGGAGATCGGCACCTTGTTCGAGAAACTCCCCTCGACCCACTGGTCGCTCCGCGAGCTCGAGGTCGACGATGCCTACAAACTGACCTACACCAAAGCCTGGTCGAACGACCCCGAAGCCACGCTGACATTCGAACGCGACTTCACCGGCTATAAATGCTACGACGCCGACTGCCAGCCGCTGTCGGACGAGCAGAACTGGCTCTCGGTACGCCGCGTCGAAGGCGGGGCCATCATCGACATGGATCGCGAGGACGAAGGCTACATCGTCTTCTACGACGCCGAGGGCAATATCGCGGCCGTCAACTGCCTCTACGATCCCAATGCGGACATCGGCGGCACGGACATCGGGTTCGCATATCCCGAATACGTCACCGGCGCGACCCTCGAAGAGATCACCTCGGGCGAATACTACGAACAGTATGCGGAGTACGGCGCCCCGATCTACCACCTGACCTATGAGGGAGAAACCACAAACGCCGTGATGAACGTCCCAACCTACTCGAGTTTCATGGCCCAAGGCGATGCGGAAAGCTGGCTTACGGCCGAATCCTACGGCCCGACCCAGATCTACGTCAACATGGACTCTCAGACCGCCACCGAGGGCGTCATGTTCCTCTACGGTGCCAACTGGAACGTGGTGATGGTGATCATCTGCACGCTCAACATCTGACCCCAATGATTCAGGGCCCCTCTCCGAAGGGGGCAGGGGCCCTGTTCGATACGACTACAATTTATGGAGAACATACAGACCAGGTTTTTAGATATGAAACTTTTAAAATTTTCCGTAACGGCACTCCTCGCACTGGGCATGGCCTTCCTCGGCGGATGTTCCGACGACGACGGCATCGACAACCGCGACCAAGATTACGGATACGTTCAGTTCAAGCTACACAAGGAGGCGTCCTACGACGCCCTGAGTCTGTCTCTTATACACATCTGACGCTGCCGACGA
>ENA-OWYY01000530-OWYY01000530.1-human-gut-metagenome-genome-assembly--contig:-NODE-530-length-8745-cov-36.5025_pt1 | contig 8745 bp, 6 predicted proteins | sample MGYA00249755_ERZ652096 | MGnify/ENA primary metagenome ERZ652096 (study PRJEB26925, sample SAMN05827060) | human gut metagenome | biome: ENVO:2100002; feature: ENVO:00000062; material: ENVO:00002003... | reverse complement strand
TATAGCAGCCATGCTCCCCTATAAACTATAAACTGTAAACTATAAACTATAGAAGAATGTATTTCGACGAATTAGATTTAAACGACAACGTGCTCGACGCATTATATGACATGCGCTTCGACACATGCACTCCAGTACAGGAAAAGTGCATTCCAGAGATATTAGAAGGTCATGATGTCTTGGGTGTAGCCCAGACCGGAACCGGCAAAACCGCAGCCTATCTGCTGCCTGTATTGAGCAAGCTCGATGACGGCGGTTATCCGAAAGACGCCATCAACTGCGTCATCATGTCACCAACCCGCGAGCTCGCCCAGCAGATAGACCAGGCGATGCAAGGCTTCGGCTATTACCTGCAGGGCGTGAGCAGCGTAGCCGTATACGGCGGCAACGACGGCAACCGTTACGATCAGGAGTTGCGCAGCCTCCGCATGGGCGCCGATGTAGTCATCGCCACCCCGGGCCGCCTCATCTCCCATATCTCTCTGGGCAATGTAGACCTCAGCAAGGTAAGTTTCTTCATTCTTGACGAGGCCGACCGCATGCTCGACATGGGTTTCTCTGACGACATCAAGACCATCGCGTCAAAACTGCCAAAGACCTGCCAGACCATCATGTTCTCGGCAACCATGCCTGAGAAGATAGAAGAACTGGCTAAGACCCTGCTCAAGAATCCGGTAGAAATCAAACTTGCCGTCAGCAAGCCAGCCGAGAAAATCAAGCAGGAAGCATACGTATGCTACGAAACCCAGAAGATGACCATCATCAAGGACATCTTCAAGGCGGGCGACCTGAAACGCGTCATCGTCTTCAGCGGCAGCAAATTCAAGGTGAAGCAACTCGCAGCTTCTCTCCAGCAGATTGGAGTAAACTGCGGAGCCATGCACAGCGACCTGGAACAGGCTGAACGCGATGATGTGATGTTCAAGTTCAAGAGCGGACAGTATGATGTTCTCGTAGCTACCGATATTGTGGCGCGCGGAATCGACATCGATGATATTGAGATGGTCATCAATTACGATGTTCCTCACGATACAGAAGATTACGTTCACCGCATCGGCCGTACTGCCCGTGCCAACCGCGATGGTAGAGCCATCACCTTCGTGAGCGAAGAAGACCAGTACTGGTTCCAGCAGATAGAGAAGTTCCTGGAGAAGGTGGTAGACAAAATGCCTCTCCCTGAGGGATGCGGCGAAGGTCCTGAATACATCAAGCTTAACAAGCCGAAGAAGAAAGGCGCAAACGGAAGAAACAACAGACGCGGTAACGGCAAAAACGGCGAGGCCGGAAAGAACAGTGCCAAGAACCGCCGACAGAAAGACCGCGACCAGACTTCTCACAAGCGCAAGCCAAACAAGCCAAACGAGCGTCAGGAAAAAGCACCACGCAGCAACGAACAGCAGCCTCAGCAGGGTAACAAGCAGCCTCAGCAGGGTAACAAGCAGCAGAACGCAAAGCAGCAGCCACAGCAGGGCAACAAGCAGCAGAACAGAAAGCCAGCCCAGCCAGGCGAGCAGCCAAAGAACAGCAACAGCCAGAAGCGCCGCAATAACAGCAACCAGCAGCGCCCAGGCACCGAGAACAATGTTCGCCCAGGCAGCAACGGCCGTGGCAGAGGCGTAGCCCAGAAAAAGGGCGACAAGCCGGCTGCACACAAGCACACCCCTATCGTAAATCCACAGAAGCAAGAAAATGCTGTGAAGAAATTCATCAAGCGCATCTTCGGATTCAAGAAATAGGAAATAAATTATCTTTTAAAAGAAAAGAGGAATGATGAAAGCGCTACCCCTCACCCCGCTCATGACCATCAGCCTCACACTGACGATCGGAATCATCATAGCCAAATGGGGCTATGATGATTTCAATATGCGCTTCTGGCTCATCATCTCCATCATTTCATGCGCCCTTAGCAGCATCATCTTTTTCCTTACTAAGTTTTTAAGCAAAAAAGCTTACTTCAGCAGGAGCCACCAGTTTCTCATCTACTCCCAATGCGTGATGATTCATTTATGCATTCTGAGCCTTGGGGCTTTTCTTACCTGCAAGCAAATAGCTGATTCCCAAACCTCTACACAACTGAAAAACTGGCAGGAACTGCCTTACCTCACACGGGCAAAAATCAATACCGAACGCTATAAAAGCAATATTGAAAGCAAACTGGTTTCCCTTCACGTAAAACAGCAAGACTATGCAGTCATCGCAGCCATGGCGCTGGGCGACAAGAGCGCACTCGACTCGAACACCCGAAACAGTTACTCCATTTCCGGAGCCAGTCACATCTTGGCAGTAAGCGGACTTCATATAGGCATTATCTTCCAGCTTTTCATCTTTCTGCTAGGCGGCAGAAAGTACTCAGTTTACACCATCATCCTGTCCCTCATCTCCATCTGGACCTACGTTTTTCTCATAGGATTGCCGGCAAGTGCAGTCCGTGCAGCCATCATGCTTTCAGCCTACAGCTTAAGCTTAGCTTTCCATCGTACCGGTCTGCCGCTCAACACTTTATCCTCAGCTTATATATTTATGCTCTTCATCAGTCCGCTCTATCTTTTCGAGTTGAGTTTCCAGCTTTCGTTCCTGGCCGTAGCCTCCATTCTGTTGTTCTTCACACCCCTTTACACCCTCCTCCCCATCCGCAGCCGTTTCATCCGTTGGGCATGGGGACTCCTTTGCGTTTCACTGGCAGCCCAGATAGGAACCCTTCCGGTCATCGTCTACACCTTCGGCAGAATATCGTGCTATTCACTTCTCACCAATTACATCGCCATTCCCGCAGCAACCCTCATCCTATATCTTGGGGCAGCATTAATCCTGTTCTCCCCACTCACGTTATGGGCGCCCATAGCACCGGTTGCCGCCCCACTCATCAGCCTTACATCAGGCGCCCTGACCAGCATCACCCAGTTTTTGAATACAGCCATAAAACTGATCAGCATGCTGCCTGGAGCAAGCATCGAAAACGTAAGAATCAGTCTGCCTCAGGTAATCGGCCTCTACGCTATCATCCTGCTCATTTATGCCCTATGGCGCAGGATAGATAAACAGAAGTCGCCAGAATGCAAGATTCCCTAAAACGGGATAAAGGCTTAAACCCCGAAAAATGTCTCTTATATAATAAGGTGTGCGTACACAAAAGCGCTACAAATCGAGGTTAAGAATGTTAAAAAATAACTTTTTTCTACTTTTTCTGCATTTTTTCTTTCTTTTTGTTGGTGTTTTCGAGAAAAACATGTATCTTTGCAACCAGAAATAAAAAATAAGAATTTAAACTCAATAAAAGATTAAAGATTATGAAAGCATCAGAAGTCATCGCGAATCTCCAAAGAAGATTCCCAAACGAGCCTGAGTACATTCAGGCAGTTAGTCAGGTTCTCGGTACTATCGAGGAAGAGTACAACAAGCACCCAGAGTTTGAGAAGGCAAACCTCATCGAGCGTCTCTGCATTCCAGACCGCATCATCCAGTTCCGCGTATCTTGGGTAGATGATAAGGGCAACGTACAGACTAACATGGGTTACCGCGTTCAGCACAACAACGTGATTGGCCCTTACAAGGGAGGTCTTCGCTACCACAAGTCAGTAAACTTGGGTATTTTGAAGTTCTTGGCTTTCGAGCAGACATTCAAAAACTCTCTTACTACTCTCCCAATGGGTGGTGCTAAGGGTGGTTCTGACTTCTCTCCACGTGGCAAGAGCAACAACGAGGTAATGCGTTTCTGCCAGGCTTTCATGACAGAACTTTATCGTCACATGGGTCCAGACGAGGATGTTCCAGCTGGTGATATCGGTGTAGGTGGCCGTGAGGTAGGTTACCTCTTCGGAATGTACAAGAAGTTGACACACCAGTTCCAGGGCGTCTTGACCGGTAAGGGTCAGGAGTTCGGCGGTTCATTGATTCGTCCTGAGGCTACAGGTTACGGTAACGTATACTTCCTCTGCAACATGCTCGCTACCAAGGGTATTGACATCAAGGGCAAGACAGTTTTGGTTTCAGGTTCAGGTAATGTAGCCCAGTACACTATGGAGAAGTTGCTCCAGTTGGGTGCTAAGCCAGTTACATGTTCAGATTCAGACGGTTACATCTACGACCCAGACGGAATCGACCGCGAGAAGCTCGATTACATCATGGAGCTCAAGAACGTCGAGCGTGGCCGTATCAAGGAGTATGCAGAGAAGTATGGTGTAAAATATGTTGCAGGTGCTAAGCCTTGGTTTGAGAAGGCAGACATCGCTCTCCCATCAGCTACTCAGAACGAAATCAACGAGGAGGCAGCTAAGGCTCTCATCGCCAACGGCGTAATCGCAGTAAGCGAGGGTGCTAACATGCCTTCTACTCCAGAGGCTATCAAGGTATTCCAGGATGCTAAGATTCTCTACTCTCCAGGTAAGGCAGCCAACGCAGGTGGTGTTGCAGTATCAGGTCTTGAGATGAGCCAGAACTCAGAGCGTCTGAAGTGGTCTCGTGAGGAGGTTGATGCTAAGCTCCACGACATCATGAACGATATTCACGCTAACTGCGTGAAGTATGGTACAGAGCCAGACGGTTACATAAATTACGTAAAGGGTGCAAACGTAGCCGGCTTCCTGAAGGTAGCTAAGGCTATGATGGCTCAGGGCATTGTATAAGGCTAGAAAATTTTTAATAAACATCTTAAAAAATTTAAAATAATAGGAAATAGCGGGTCTGTGAAAGATCCGCTATTTTTTGTGTTTACTCCTTCCCCCACTCCTTCTTTACATCAAAGCAGGGACAGGCTTTGTTGGCAAATTCATTATGACCATGAATCGTGGCTAATGGATATTCCTCCTTCAGCTGCTCGATGAGCGAGCGCATTGCCGCTTTCTGGTCTCGGGTTCTTGTATCCTTCGGCTTGCCTTTCTTTGATAAGCCGCCGATGTAGCAAATGCCTATACTGATGGAATTATGGCCCTTGCAATGGGCGCCAACCTCCTCTATCGCACGGCCTACATGAATGCTGCCGTCACGATAAATCACGAAATGATAACCTATGCAGCGCATTCCGCGCTCCCGGTGCCAGCGGTCAATATCCGCTACGGTGAAGTTGCGACCTTCCTTGGTCGCACTGCAATGAATGATGATTTCCTTTATCTTACGCATGATATTGAATATTAATTATTGAAAAATAAGCAGATAATTGAAGGGGATTTCGTCAACACCCCAATCCCTGATAAACAGATTGATTCTGCACGGTAGATGCTTTTTCTTCATCCTCTTGAATTCTTCATCCAACAACTGGCAAAATTCATTATAGCATTCTTCTGATTGCGTAACGATTCCGGTATAATGAGACTTGCCCAGAATGATACTCTTGTTTCTCAGACGTAGCGGACCGTTGCCAGGCACGAAGCGAGCTCTGCGCCTAACAGTACGAGGCACGTAATTGGATCTTAACAGAATAACAGGCTTGATAACAATTTCATATTTTCCTCTTTCATACTTATTTTTCTTCTTTGTCTCCGACACCTTCTTTTGCTTGGTAGGAATGAGAGAAATCTTATAACGTCCTGCTGGCAAATGACGGTTAGGACGTTCTAAGGTGTCGCAGAAAATCTTACCACCTATAACCATTGTGCCATCCACACTCCATGGAGTGAAGCGACGGCGGAATATATTGATGTTCATGATAATTTACAATTAATAATTGATAATGAATAATTGGGTCAAAGCCGGCCATTAAGGCTGATTTAAGAACCGAAAAACTTAATGACCCTTAATGACCTTGACCCTTAATGACACCCTCTTTAGACTGTAGGAGAAACTTTCTGATAGCGCATGTCAGGTAATACACAGATTAAACCCTGACGTTTCCAGTTCTTTAGCATCTGTTTTACCGTCTCATGGGTGGCTGTTGCTCCCTTAACTGCAATGCTCTGCTGCTCTGCCTGCTCAAAGGTGAAAGTTACGTCCAGCCGCTCAAAGATGGAATCATTCTTACCTCTGCGACTTCTGTCGTAAGCAGACTGACTGCAATAATTCTTGGATGAGAACGCATCTTCTATTCGGCTACGAAAGAAGTAGAGTGCATTATCCAACTGATAATCTGCCAGGATATTGAAGGTTTCGAGCATGGTTGGTGTCTGCGTCTTTACGAGCATTCCCTTCCACAAATCAGGTGACTCCTTCAGCTGTTTCTCGGCTCCATTGAATCCATGCTTCTGAATCAGCGTTTCCAGAACCTTACAGAGCATGATGCAGGTCATCATTCTCATGGTGGTTGGACAGATACGGAAACGCTGGCGGGCTTTCACCTTGTCGTCATTTTTCATCGTTTCCAGTCTGATCTGTTCCAGCCATTCCCTACCCTTATCCTCCAGCTTGGGCAGAACCACCTCACCGGTCAGCAAAGGCAGAAGATGAGCAATCTGAATGATGCGGTCGCGCTGGCGTTCGTTCATTACATACATGTTGTCAGAAAGTGGAGTGAAGGTATTATCGGGCGTTTTTGCTACGATGATACGGCTCTGGAAACCATCCGTATAATTGCTTACCACTCGATAGAGTGCATCAGGCGTTCCACACATCACCACGTTCCATAACAGTCTGTCTATATGAACATTCACTGCATCTGCACTTCTTGCTTCACGCTCATAGCTTGTTCCGTCGTAAGCCTGTCTTAACATAACTGAAAAGTCGCTCATTGCCGATTTCCACTTCTGCGCTACGGTGTCAGCTTCCGGAGTAAACGAGAAGGCATGCTTGCCTTCCGTGTTCGCCAGTCGTTCAGCCAGATTCGCCACCGTATTGTTCAGTGTCAAGCATCTTACAGGCAGTTTCGGCTCTTCCGGCTGCTCCTTCTTGTTCTTGGCTGCACGTTTCTTGGCTCGCCATTCATCCTCCTTCTGCTGATACATTTTGTCCATTTCCTTCACTTCCGAAGTCCATGCGTCAATCACGGGGTCAATACTACCCTTGCCAGATGCAAAATCTCCGGCGATGTAGGAGATGAGGTTCAGCGAGTTCATCTTGCCGTGAACGGAAACCTTCACGCCCGTTGCGAGCATTCCGATGGCAGGACAGATGGCTGTGATTACAGGCAGTGCCAGTGCCGGACCCACAGCGCTGATAGAGTCCCGAATGCCTTGCGGCAACTTAGGCAGCGCATTATAATAGAACAGATCGTCCTTGGCGTTAGCCTCGTCCAACGCATTTACCAGCGCCTCATTGTCTGCCTCCGAACCACCACCCGCATTTCCCTGCTTCATTCGTTCCTGACGGATGGCAGAGAGCACATCCTTCAGTCGCTTAGGCATTTGCGTGATTTTCTCGTTCAATGCCGAGTTGATGCAAGCCATCTTTTCCTGTTCGGGAAACCCATCGTAGCAGGGAATAATCTGAGCCAGCTGATTGCGGTCAAAACCACAGATGTGGCGCAGGTTCACAGCCAGCTCAAAGGTCAGCGTATTGCGGTTAGAGCGCATCGGCTCCTGCCCATCATTATACAGTTGCCACCACTTCTTAATGATTTCCCCATAAGGAATCCCGAGATAATTGTCCTGAGCAGCAGAAGTAGTTGAAGTAGAAGAAGTTGAAGCAGCAGAGGCAGAAGCAGCAGAAGTAGAAATTCTCGAATTCTTTAATTCTTGACTTTTAAAGCTCCCCTGAGGATTCTTCTTGATTTCTTCCTTCCAAGGCTCATAATGCTTGTTCGCTTTGTGCGCCCCTTCCGGCAGTTCCTCGTTTCCGTATCTTTCACGCTCTTCCAGCACTTTCCCTTCAGCAGCCACGGCAGCCTCATCATATTCATCCTTGAAGAGCCGTGGCGAAAGGAAGAGCAGATCTTCTCCATCCGATGTGGTAGTGAAATAAACCCTGTTAATGTCGTGAGCCGAAGTATCCATTTCGCACTTGAGCATCGTAGCAATCCTCACCTGATTCTCCAGAACCGTCTTGCCCTTTTCACGTTCAAACACCGCATGACCGCCTTGTCTTGCACTGCGTTCCAGCATCAGCAATCCGTACTTGTCCGGTTCCTTCAGCAGCAGTTTGGCAGCCTTGGCAAAAGCCTCCGGCTCATCCATATCAAATCCGAAAGCACCGCTTGGCAGTTTCATTCCCTTCACCACGCCTTGCGGATAATGGCCGGAGTAGTTAAACTGTACCAGTCTCCGTTTCGCAGCATCGTTTCCGGCACGAGCCAGGCGAAGATTCGCCTTCTGCTCATTGCTTCCACGCAGCTGCTTATACTCCTCTTCCGAGGTGATGGAGCGGGCAACCTTGTGCCCATTCTCCACCTTAATTAAATAACAACTCATCTATCTGTTTCTACTTATCGTTTTAAGTTGAATACAAAATCCTAATGTTTCAGTTGGTAATCCACTACCGCCTCAGCCCCTTCTTCTGCCTCAACAGCCAGCGTTCGGGCGATGTTGATTCCCTCATGGCAGAACACCTTCAAGGTAAGCTGAACAGCACCGTCCTTGGTCTTGCTCACACGACCGTGCGCCAGTTTCTTAATCAGTTCCGACTGAGTTCTGAGGCGGTGCTGAACCACGAAATCAAACGTTCCGTCAGGCATTTGCTGAGCCACGCCCATCGAACGGAATCGAGGAACCTTATTCACCCCCGATTCCTGAGGACTGAAGAGGAAATACTGCTTAGCATCATAGTAAGCCATTCCACCCAACTGCACATGCTGGCAGTCATTATTATTCACCTGCTGGTTCTGAACATTATTCTGAGCATTGTTCTGAACCTTGTTTACTTTCTTAACCATAATCTGAATTGAAT
>ENA-OWYY01000509-OWYY01000509.1-human-gut-metagenome-genome-assembly--contig:-NODE-509-length-9203-cov-7.02809_pt1 | contig 9203 bp, 9 predicted proteins | sample MGYA00249755_ERZ652096 | MGnify/ENA primary metagenome ERZ652096 (study PRJEB26925, sample SAMN05827060) | human gut metagenome | biome: ENVO:2100002; feature: ENVO:00000062; material: ENVO:00002003... | reverse complement strand
AGACAGCGCATTCACCTTCTCTTTCAATTCATTTGCTTTATCCTGCGCAATTTCAGCCTGGGTACGAACTTGTTCCTTCAATTTATCTGCCTGGACTTTTGCTTCCTGCATCTGGATTCTCGCTTGGGCTTTCAGTTTTTCCGATTTCAGTTTGGCCTGTTCAGCCCGAATTTCCGATTGGCGCCTCATTTCTTCTTTTTTCTTCTGCAATTCCTCCATCTGTTCTTTTGCCTGCTCTTTCATCTCAGAAGCTTTTTGCCGTGCCTCTTCCTGAAGTTTTCTTGACTTCACTCTGGCAACAGCACGCAAATTTTTTGCTGTTTTTTCAGCTGTTTCCTTTGCTATTTCTGCTGCGCCAATAGTAGTGTATTTTGCTTTTTCAATCTGTTCATCAGTCATCCCGGCTTTTTTCAAGGCTGTAACAAGCTGTTCACCCAGAAGGTTAAACGTATCTACCAGCTGGTCTGCCAGTTTATCCACAGCTTCATGCGCTTTTTCAGGATATACATCGTCAACTGTCTCTTTAATTTCTTTCGTAAAATCTCTCTTTTCATCGCCAAGGGGAATATCCTTTTCAGGATTTTCTTTAATTTCTCCAACCAGCGTATTACCCTCCGCTCGTCCTTCTTCAAAGACCGCCTTATAGGGTCTCGTATCATCAGGCATTCCGTCTTTAATCCAACGGACGGCCGCTTTTCCCAATCCATAAGTTACGGAAATCCCGATGGGAATCTGGATAAATGGAATCGGTAAAAGTGTAGCAACGGTTGTGCCGACAACGGTTGCCCCTAAAGAACCGATAAAGGAAAGAACCGCTTTCTGCGGAACATCTACTCCATAAACGCTTCCAATTTTAGAAATCATGTATACTTCATTGGCAATAAGAGACACCGTCCCCAAAAGTGGAGCCGCCACGATCACGCCTGCGCGGGCAGCCGCCCAGTGAATCAAACCTTCCGCCTCTTTATCACGATCATCAATAAAGGTAACTTCCACATCAGCTTCCGGTGTTTCAAGGTGAACTTCGGGCACATTCTCCATATCTTCCGCTGTGGCCTCAACAGATTCTTTCACCTCTTGCGCAGCCTCCTTCGCAGCACCGACTGCTGCTTTTTTTATTTCTTCCACACTCTTGTCTCCGTTCATCATGCCCTCCTGTCTTTTCGGCTCAGCCGATTACATTTATGCCGCTTACGGCTTAATTATACTAAATCAACATTTCCTTATCTATGACCATTATATCCTTTATCAGAACAAAATCATATTTACCAGTCCGTCAATCCTCCATCAACAGGAATAACCGCACCTGTCATATAAGAAGACTTTTCGGAAATAAGGAAGGCAATCACCTGCCCTATCTCTTCCGCATCGGCAATTCGCATAAGAGGATACCAATTTTTCATTTCAATTATCGAACCGCCGTAAGTTTGAAGCTGCTTTTCCAAAAGAGGCGTCGCCACGTCTCCGGGACAAACCACATTGGCCCGCACGTTATCCACTGCCAATTCAAGCGCCAACGAACGGGTAAAAGCGGTAACCGCCCCTTTCGTCGCGCTGTACAAGCTGCACTGTACATTTCCCTGAATGGCAGCATCGGAAGCCACCGTTACAATGCTCCCTCCATGCATACGTAAGAACGGGACAGCCGCGCGGAGTAATTTTATTGTACCGAAAACGTTTACTTCAAAGAATTTCTGCATTTCTTCGTCTGTTACATTATCCAAAAGACCTTCCGTATAAATACCGGCACAGGACACGACGCCTCTGATTTCTCCAAAGGATGCAGCCTTTTCAATTGCGTTTTTCACTATCCTTGTATTTGTCACATCACAGGGAATAAAGAGGCTGCCTTGAGCTTCTTCCTGCGCCCCGCGCCCCTTACTCATGTCTCGACCGAGCAGAATTGTTTTCCACCCTTCTGACACAAGGATTTTTGCCGTAGCCAATCCGATTCCCGATGTACCGCCGGAAATAATAACTACTTTGTTTTTTTCCATCTTACCACCTTAACAAAGACGATACATAAACAAATTCGATTCCCTGCGCCTGAAGCTGTGGGACAATATCGCGAAATGCCGCTGCCGTATGAGGGCGGCAATGCCCAATGATAATATAGCTGCCGCGGGCTTTCGCCCGATTGGCCCCTTCCTGTATCATCGCCCGAATTTCACCTTCATCGGCAGAATTATCCACAAATAAATCATTCCTTGCATAGGGAACGCCATATGAGGCAGCCGCGCTGTCAGCCGCAGTCGTGGTATTGGTACGGCTGTCAAAAAAGAACAGCCCCCTGTGTGAAAGTTCATTCATTACAACACGCATGACCCTGGCATCAGTGGTGGCTCTTGAGCCTTGATGATTATTGATTCCCACCGCCTGCGGTATTTGTTCAAGCGATTCTTTCAGCATATATCGTATCGCTTCATCACTCATGGATGTTAATATGGTCTTTTCTTCCATGCCCGAACCTGAAACCGGCTCCATGGGCTGATGAAGAATAACAGGCATTCCATAACGGGACCATTCCGCTGCCGCTTCTGATGTGTACATTTTATTCGGCATAACGGCAAGCGTCAAAGGGACTCCAATCTCTTCATATATCCGCTGCGATTCCAAATCAAGTCCTGCATCATCTATAACTACCGCTAAACGGCCGGTCACTGACGAGGAGTCTCCTCCCGCTTTTTTCTCCGCCGGTTCTCTCTGCTTCGCTGCAGATGCCTTTAGTCGCGTATCAGAAGGGTTCTTTTCCTCACGCTTTGTAAGAATGTTATTTCCATCGCCGTTGCTTCCTTTATTTTCCCCGCCTTTAAGTCTATTCATGAACTCTTTGATAATGGACTGTGGCTCTTTCTTCACCTCTTCCACTCTGCCGCCGATTGTTCCTTTTCCATCTCTTTCAGAAGACTCCTCGCCAAAAAGATGATGGATCGCAGTATTCACCGAAACCATTGTTTCTTTTTCATCAGAAAAAGGATGTGCCACCGTGCAAGATGCCACCGATATAACAATTAAGAAAAACAGTAAAAGTAGCAGGGAATGCCCTCTACTCTTCTTTCTTCGGCGGACAACTTTTCGTTTCCCTGTAAAAGATGTTCTTTTCAATGTTCTTTTTCTCTCTGCCATTTTATCTCCATCGTGAATTTATTTCCTTAATTATAATCAAACTATCTCTATTCATAAACCCCTTTCAGGAAAATGATATAATCAATTACAGAAAGGATGTGCTCCTATGAAACTTATGATTCTTAATAAAATTTCAGAAGAAAAATTGACAGAATTTCGAAATGCCGTTCCCGGATCCGTTATAGAGTCATACCCATCTCCCCGTGACGCACTTCCTCATGTATCGGATGCCGATGCGATCGCCATATGGGGATTTCAAAATGTGCAACCTTTTCTGGAAGCATCACCCCATGTTCGCTGGATTCATTCTCTGTCAGATGGTGTAGAACGCCTTCTTACAAAAGATATGTTAAAAAGGCCCATTATACTGACAAACTCTCACGGCATCCATGACCACGCTGTTGCCGATCATACATTAGCGCTTCTCTTGAGTCTGGTACGCTGCCTTCCCGTCATGATCCGCCAACAAGATCAAAAAATTTGGAAACGGCCGAAAACGGATTCCCTTTACCAAAAGACTGTTGCCATCATCGGTTATGGCAGCATCGGAAAAGCAATCGCCCAACGGATAAAAGGTTTCAATACAAAAATACTTGCTGTAAAAAAACATATATCTGATGACCCTTTCACCGACCAAGTCTACACGGCAGATCAGATAAAAGACGTTCTCCCGAAGGCAGACATCACCATTGCTGCTTTGCCTTCCACCCCCGAAACAAATGAGTTCTTCGGAAAAAAAGAATTTTCTCTGATGAAAAAAACTTCTTTCTTCATCAATATTGCAAGAGCTTCCGTAGTAAATGAAAACGCGCTGGTGGAAGCGCTTTCGGAACATCGCATTGCCGGCGCTGCGCTAGACGTATTTGAAAAAGAACCGCTGCCGGAAAACCATCCTTTCTGGTCTATGGAAAATGTTATCATCAGTCCGCATTCTGCTTCTTTCACACCGGACTCATGGAACCGTGTGCTTGAATTACTGAAAAATAATTTTATCGCTTTCTCTAAAGGCGAAAAACTTACTAATGAAATAAATAAGGCGAAAGGCTACTAAACTCTGTACTATAAAAATCCATGCAATTGACAGCATGGATTTTTATAGTGTTATTTTTATTGTTTATTTCACAGCCAGATAAGATTTCAACGCTTCTGCAAGACGCCTGATGCCTTCGACAGTTTTTTCGTCATCATTGTAAGAGAAATTCAGCCGGAAATAATTCCTTTTGCCGGAGGCAGGGAAGAAACTGTCTCCCGGCACATAAGCTACTTTTCTTTTGATCGCCTCCGCGAAGAGATCCCGAGCATCGCAGCCGTCCGGTAATTCTACCCAAAGGAACAGACCTCCATGGGGATAGGTACACTTTACATCAGCAGGGAAATGTTTTTTTATTGCGTCACACATGACATCACGTCGATGAGCGTATAATCTGCAATTTTCCTCGACATGTCTTTCAAAGTCATAATTCTGCATGTAGAGTGCCACTTCACGCTGTGTAACGGAAGGTGTATGAAGGTCGGTGGATCCTTTAACCAGATCCATTTTAGCAAGGATATCATCATTGCAGACCATCCATGCCAAACGCATTCCCGGTGCCAGCGTTTTTGAAAAAGTACCGGAATACATAACTAAATGCTTTGGATCCATAGAAATTAAAGGCGCAATTTCTTCTCCTTCAAAGCGAAGATCACCATAAGGATTATCTTCAAATACAGGAATCTCATACTTTGTTGCCAATTCCATCAATTTCCGTCGGCGTTCCAATGACCAGCAAATACCCGTAGGATTCTGATAATTGGGAATTACATAAATAAATTTTACTCTTTCCGTCGTTTGGATAAGCTTTTCCAATTCTTCTGGAATCATTCCTTCCTCATCAGTAGGAACTTCCACGAATTTAGGCTGCTCCAATGCAAATGCCCCGATAGCACCAAGATAAGAAGGGCTCTCAATAAGAACAACGTCATCCTTATCAAGGAATACGCGGCCGGTAATATCTAATCCCTGTTGGGATCCTGTAACAATCATGATATTCTTCGCGGAAATTTCCGTCATACCCATGGGAACATACATACGGTTCATACGGGCGGCAATAGCTTCACGAAGCCCCACAAATCCTAAAGACGGACCATACTGCATAGCACCGGCTCCGTCTTCCTGTCTGACTTTAACTGCCACTTCTTCCAGTTCCTTCAGGGGAAACGTTATAGGTGCAGGAAGCCCGCCCGCAAAAGAAATAATATCCGGCTGGGCTGTCAATGCCAGCAACGGACCAAGGTCCGAGCCTTTCATCTTGCCAAGTACTTCAGAAAAACGAATCGCCATAGTACATCTCTCCTTTACTTCACGCATCATTCATCGAAATGCTTTCCTCATAAAATATCTTCAAACGAAGTTCATGAAAATACATTATGAATACATGTATTGTAAGTCTCTTATATTATAGTGTCAATTCAATATACTTGAAAGACAAAATTAAAAGCACGACAACATCTGTCCCCATGCTTATGGCTATACTTTTAGAATCTGTTTGGCTCTCTTTATATCTTCTTCAATCTGCCTGCGCAGTGCCTCTATATCAGGAAACTTCTTTTCTTCGCGAATCTTCTCAATCCATTCCAATGCAAAAGGAGCATCATAAATCTTTTCATCAAAGGAGAATATAAATGTTTCTATGGATCTTTCTTTGTTTCCAAAAGTCGGATTGGTTCCCACGTTTGTTACAGAAGGATATTGTCTCCCTCTAATAAAAGCCCTTGTCGCATACACACCGTCCCCGGGAACCGCTCTTTCCCTCTCCGGCTTTAAATTTGCCGTAGGAAATCCGAGCACCTCGGTTCCCCGTCGGAATCCATGAATTATATCGCCACAAATACGGTATGGGCGGCCAAGAAAATATCCCGCTTCCTTTACATCCCCCTGCAAGATACACTTCCGGATCCGTGTACTGGAAATCACGCCGCCTTTCGCTTTTTCCAATTTAACAATTTGAATAAATATACCTTTATCGAGAAAATAGGAATTCAGCAGTTCCGCATTCCCTTCAGCATTTTTCCCGAAAGTGAAATTTTCTCCCGTTACGATTCCGCAAAGTGAAGTAATTCTTGAAAGTGATTGTAAAAATCTCCCTGCGCTTTGTCCGAGAAATTCTTCCGTCGGACTGATGACCACAGTTGTCTCAAATCCCATCTGCTTAAACAATTCCTCTTTCTCGCTTTCTGATAGAAGAAGCTGTATAGACGCAGAAGGTAATAATACAGTCAATGGGTGGGGGTAAAAAGTGACAGCCGCAGGCATCGCTTTTTTCTCTCTTGCCAACCGCAGACACGCCTGCAATACCGCCTGATGCCCGCGGTGGACACCGTCAAAAAAACCAAAAGCCAGTACTACCGGCCGTTTTTCAGGCAGTTGATCCAATGTTTTAATAATATTCATAGTCTCTCACGAAAACACTTTCTTTGGATGTAATACACCATTTTCTATAAATGCTGTCCCTAAAAACCGTTCTCCTTGAAATACCGTAGTAACTTCCATATCCGGCAAAGCAGTACGCAGCCTTTTCCCCTGAAGAAAATCTTTTGCTGCGTCTTCCGAAAGCGATACATTCTCCAGATTGGATAAGAGCAGCCTTATATCCGTCATAAGGCAGTCTTTAGGATTTCTTTCTATTTCTTCCAACGTTTTCGCCTGTCCAATAGAAAACACCCCCATTTTCGTCCGAAGAAGAAAGGACATGGCAAGAGGCACCCCCATCTTATTTCCTAAATCACGTCCCAGTGCCCTTACATAAGTACCTGCGGAACAGGTCACTGAAAGACGAATGTAAGGCGATTGAATCTCCCGTATCTGTAAATGATATACTTCCACCTTGCGGGAAGGCAATATCACCTGTTTACCATTCCTTGCCAACTGGTACGCCCGTTTTCCATCCACCATTATGGCAGAGTAAGAAGATGGTATTTGCTCTATAATGCCTGTAAATTTCGACGCCACCCTTTCCCATAATGAGATATCAGAGCAGACTTTGCCTGTTTTTATAATCCTTCCTGTCATATCCTCAGTATCCGTCGCCAGCCCCATGACGAATTCCGCTTCATATGTTTTTCTATGTATAGGCGCATATTCAATCAATCGGGCTGAGCGTCCCAGAAATACAGGAAGCACGCCTGCTGCCATAGGATCCAGTGTTCCGCCGTGACCAATCTTTTTCTGTCCATAAATGCGGCGCAGACAAGCAATGACATCAAACGAAGTCATTCCTGCAGGTTTCAATACATTAAGAACACCATCCATCAGAGGTATTTCTCCGCTTTTTCTACGAATACTCTCTCGCAGTCAGAAAGTGTTCCGTTCATCGTACACCCCGATGCTTTCCAATGTCCGCCGCCGCCAAATTCAGCTGCCAGATCTGCCACATTCGCATAATTTAAAGAGCGCAGCGAAACGCGGTATTCGTCCTGCTCTTTATATTTAAAAAGTGCCGCAATCTCCGCACCCTTAATGCAGCGGGGAATAGAGGCGTAATAATCAGAATTTTCTCCATCCAGCGCCATAGCCTCTTTATTCATATAAGCGACAACAATCTTTCCGTCCTTATATGAATGGACGGTATCGGCAACAAGTTTGTAACACTTCATCGCTTCTTCTGTTTTTTCATCAAGTTTATTGGAAATATAGGACGGATCTGCTCCCATTTTTACCAGACGGCTTGCCATAAGGAGCGTATGTTCAGAAGTACAGCTGAATTTAAAAAATCCGCTGTCCGTTCCGATCCCCATATAAAGTGCATTACAGGTATCCCTATCCAGCTTCAACCCCATAGCAAAAAACATTTCCGCAAGCATTTCTGCTGTCGCTGCATACTTGTATTTTAAATACAAATAGTCAGTATACTTTTCATTTGTCTGATGATGGTCAATACATAAACTTGGCACATCGGGAAAATTAAAATCTCCGCCGCGGGAAATATTCGCCAGATCCGTAAAAACCATAGCATCATATGTCCCGTCTTCAGGTATTTCCATTAATACCTTTGCTGACGACTTCACAAGAGTAAAAGCCGACGGAACGGGATCAGGCAAAATCATATCCGCAGTTTTCCCCATGGATACAAGAACATTGTAAAGGGCACAAAGCGAACCCACATCATCTCCGTCAGGATGTTCATGTCCTGCCAAAAGGAAATGATCATGCTCATGCAGGAAAGCAACGGCTTCTTCCATTTCTATTTCTTTTGCCTGTCCAATCTTAATTCCCATTGCCATCCTCCTCGTGGATCTTTTTCAGAAGTCCTTCAATATGCATTCCATAATCAAGAGACTTATCTTCTTCAAAAGAAATTTCAGGAGTATAATACACTTTCAGACGGGTTCCCAATTCTTTTCGAATGAAACCTTTTGATTTATTCAAAACCATGAGAGATTCTTTTCTCTCTTCTTCTTGTCCAAAAAGGCTTACATAAACAGTAGCTTCCCGAAGGTCTCCCGTTAGTTTGACTCCCGTCACAGTAACAAAACCGAGCCTTGGATCTTTCAGTTCGCGGAGGAGCATATTCCCTACTTCCTGCTTGATAAACTCCTGCATTTTCCTTACTCTTAATTCCGACATATTTACCTCACATAAGTGAAAAAGAAAGCGGCGCAAGAAATCCACGCCGCTTTTATCTATTTATAATTCAGCAACCTCTTCTTCCAGCCTGAAGGCTTCCAGCTGATCGCCTTCCTTTACATCTCTGTAGGATTCAATGGCAATACCGCACTCAAATCCTTCCGTAACCTCTTTCACGTCATCCTTAAAGCGGCGGAGAGAACCAATCTTCCCTTCATGGACAACAATTCCATCACGGACAATACGAATCATGCTGTTGCTGGTTATCTTTCCATCCTGCACATAACAACCCGCGACAATGACTTTCGGGGTATGAATAACCTGCCGGACTTCCGCATGTCCCAAGAGGATCTCCTTGACTGTCGGAGCAAGCAGCCCTGCCATGGCAGATTTTACATCATCAATTGCATCATAGATAACACGATACAACCTGATATCCACACCATCTTCTGTCTCTTATACACATCTCCGAGCC
>ENA-OWYY01000500-OWYY01000500.1-human-gut-metagenome-genome-assembly--contig:-NODE-500-length-9404-cov-7.5545_pt1 | contig 9404 bp, 9 predicted proteins | sample MGYA00249755_ERZ652096 | MGnify/ENA primary metagenome ERZ652096 (study PRJEB26925, sample SAMN05827060) | human gut metagenome | biome: ENVO:2100002; feature: ENVO:00000062; material: ENVO:00002003 | host... | reverse complement strand
CACAAGGCTATTCGTCGGCAGCGTCAGATGTGTATAAGAGACAGGAACCGGACCGTTCTCGGGTTTCGTCGTAGCCGTTATTGTCCGAGGGCCTGACGCCAACGCCTTTGCCAGCTGGTCGGGACAGGATGTTCCCCGGCCTTTGCAGTCGATGCCTTCGAGACGTGCGATCACGTCGGCAGCCTGCATCCCGCGCGTCAGCAGACCTATTCCCTGGGTATTCCCGTGACACCCGCCTTCGAAGCGGACGCTTTTGACGATATCTCCCTCCAATTCGATTTCGATGGATTTCGAACAGGTACCTTGTGTCTTATAAGTGAATTTCTTTGCCATTTCGAAAGAATTAGGGTGCAAATATACGAATAAATGGATATTTTCAGCGTCCGATGTGTCGGCGTGTGTGTTTCCGTGCGTACCGGGAATCCATGGCTTTTGCGTATTCGAATCCGTCCCTCTTCTCTTGAGCCTCTTATTTCCGGTTTTTTGATTCTGGCCGGCCGGTTTGGTTTTGCTATTTATTTCGGGCGACGACCGGATAATCGTATGTAAAACTCCCCTTCCCGTGATCGGGAAGGGGAGTTCTCTTGTCTCAGTACTTTTTTATTTCTGCTGTTGCTGCTGCAGGTCGCTCGTGTCGGCGACGACCATGTTTTTGTCGATGCGGAGCGTGACGTTGCCGTCCACTTCGATCAGGAGGGTCGTCTCCTTGATCTCTTTCACTACGCCGTAAATACCGCCGGCCGTGATGATCTTGTCGCCTTTCTTAAGGCCGGCCCGGAATTGAGCCATCTGCTTGCGTCGCTTCGATTCGGGGCGCCACATGAAGAAATACAGAACCAGAATCATCAGGCCGAGCATGATGAAGAGCGAATAGCCGCCGCCAGCCTGCGGTGCAGGTGCTGTCGCTTGAAGTAAGTTAATCATAGTTTTCTATTGATTTGATATTTGGTTTTTCTTTATGATCGGTACAAATATAGTGAAAGCCGGGTATCGCACCAAATTATTCGAATGCTGGCGGCCGTTTTTCCCGAACCGGTGCTTTCCGATCGAGATTCGCACCTGCCGGAGATGCCTTCGAATATATCGGGCAATCCGGATTTCGGCTGCCTCCGTTGGATTTTCCGGTAAATATAGTCGAAATTTGCGGGAGTCGCAGCCGTTCGGCGCTTCTTTCCTGCGAATTAACAATTTCTTAATCGACATCGGCTTCGACGTAAATCCGTAACGGCTCCTCCGATCCCGACGCATAGAGTTTCAACAGTTTCATCTGCCAGCCGTGCTCGCCCCGCGAGTCGAACCGGACGCTGAACGGGATTTCCTCGCCCGGCTTCAGGGGCCGTCGGTCGAATTCCGGGGTGACACATTCGCACGAAACCTCGTAGCGGGCCACCACCCATGTCCGGGACGAAGTATTTTGCAGCCGGAACCGTTTGATGCCTGTTTCGCCGGAGTGGAGCCGTCCGAAACGGATCGTGTCCGAAGTACCTTCGGTGAGCGTTTCATCCGATATTTCGAGCGTCGGCCCGCTCTGGACGCTGCTCGTCCGGCGGGATTGACAGCCGATGACGAGGGTTATGAGCAATATGCAGAAAATGTGCCGCATCATATCAGTCCCCGTCCGGTTTTTTTGAGTTTTCCCTCTTCGGTCAGCGCCTCCACGATTTTATCCAGTACGCCGTTGATAAAGGTGCTGCTGCCGGGCGTAGAGTAGAACTTGGCGATGTCGATGTATTCGTCGAGGGTCACTTTCACCGGAATCGAAGGGAAGGAAACCAGTTCGGTGATCGCCGTGGCCATAATCAGGTTGTCCATGAAGACGATACGCTCCACGTCCCAGTTGCGCGTGAATTTTTCGATGTATTCCAGCCGCTCGTTGTAGTTGATAAGCGTCTTTTCGAACAGCGTTTTGACGAATTCTGCGTCCTCGTCGCTTTTGAATTCGGGCAGCATCTTCACATCCGCGTGGGATTGGCGCATGTTGGAGATCGTGCGGATCACGAGCGTCAGTACGAATCCCAGGTCGTCGCTCCAGAGGATCGACTGCTCTTCCAGTACGTCGTCCAGCATGGGACACTCCTGCAACTCCTTTTCGAAGAAGGTCGCCAGAAGCGCTGCGTCGGCTTTGAACGAACTTTCCGGAGCGCTCATGTAAGCCTGGAAATAGTCCGTCGCCGCGAGTTGGTTGTAAAGTGTGCGGATGAGTTCGGGATATTTGCTCCAGCCGAGTTTGCGGGCTGCCATTCGGTCATTCACCGTGTCGCTGTCGGCGATCATACGGATCACGGCGTTGTCGATGAAGCGGGTGTTGGGGTGGAGGTCTTCGTAGGTCGGCAGCTTTTTCTGTTTGGCCAGCTCCTGACGTTGCTGGGCATAATGCGCCAGTTCGACCGGAAGGGTCATCATCTGGAAATAAAGGTCATAGGTCTTGTCGATCGAATTCATCATGTTCTTTTCCGACGCGATCATATTGTCCGAGTCGGATTTGAGATGCGCATACAGGGCCTTTATCGCCTTGATTCTAAGCTGTCTTCTACTTAACATATATTTTCAGAACTTTGCGGCAAACGGGATTACCTGCCGTTTGTCCGGTTTGCTTCGTGCCGGGAGGCGTGCGGGCTGCTTGTAAAACGAAGTCGCGTTTTGCCGGGCGCGATTCGCCCCGATACGAAAATTACCGGACAAAGGTAGGAAAAAAAGCGCTTGCCGCAACCTTTTTGCGCTCCTCGGACATAAATAATCTTATGCCGACTTTTTGGGCAGGAGTTGCCGCGCCGATTCGTTGTCGTGTCGGTTTTTCCTGCCGCAGAATGGATTCCGGGGTTGTTTGTTGCCCTTGTCCTGCCGTGCCCCTTTTTCCCCGGCAAAGTGCGAATAAATTCGTCTTTACTCTTTTACTCTCGGCTCATTCTTAATTTTTGTCCTTATTCGCTTGGGCAAAAGGCAGATAAATTTGCTTTTGTACCCGGCTTATTCGTAGCGTTGCATAAGATAGGATGCGATTCGGCAATCTTTGCGTGCAATCCCGCACGATTGCTCTCGCCTTTCCCTGTCTTTGACATAGCTTTAGATGGGATGCGCCGAGAGAAAACTGCGAACAAGTTCCCGTTTTCTCCCGGCTTTCACTATCTTTGTACCCTATGGAAGAGATAAGTCAGAAAGAAGGGGCTGCCGTTCGCCTGCCTTACGATGTGATCGTCGTCGGTGCGGGCGCTGCGGGTATGATGGCTGCGGGGACTGCCGCACGGAACGGACACAGGGTTCTGCTGCTGGAAAAGATGGAGAAATCGGGCCGCAAGGTGCGCATTACGGGTAAAGGCCGCTGCAACGTGACCAATGCCCGGCCGCCTGAGGAGTTCGCCGGACAGGTGCGTACCAATGCCGAGTTTTTTTCGACCGCTTTCGCCGAGTTCAACAACAGGGCTACGATCAGATTCTTCGAGCGGCTGGGCGTGAAGCTCGATGTCGAACGCGGCGAGCGGGTGTTTCCTCGAAGCGGCAAGGCGTGGGATATTGCCAACGCACTGCTGGAATATTGCGTGGACAACGGCGTGAAGATCGTTTATGATACCCGTGTGACCGAAATAATGACGCTCAACGGTCGGGTTTTCGGCGTGCGGTACCGCAATAAGCGGGGATTCGAGCGCAAGGAGGAGTGTCCGCGCGTTATCGTCGCCACGGGCGGCGTTTCCTATCCCGCTACGGGTTCGACCGGCGACGGCTACGTCTTTGCGGCCGATACGGGGCATGCGGTCGAACCGGTGCGGCCGTCGCTTACGCCGCTGGTGTCGTCCTGTCTCTGGATCAAAAATATGAACGGACTGTTGCTCCGGAATGTCCGTGCGACGCTCTGCATCGACGGTGAAGCCGTGCGCGAAGAGTTCGGCGAGCTGGGTTTCTCCGAGCGCGGCATCGAAGGCGCTGTGGCGCTCCGCATGAGCCGGGACGCGGTGGACGCCCTGATCGACGGCAAGGGTGTCGGACTGATGGTCGATCTGAAACCGGGGCTGACCGAGGAGATGTTGCGCGAGCGCATCGCCCGTGAGATGGCGGAGATGGGGCCCGAGGAGTTCTTCTCCGAACTGCTCCGCAAGCTCGTTCCGAAGGCGCTGGTCATTCCTCTTTCTGAAGAGGTCGGCGCCCATTCTAAAAATTATATCCGCAAGGATTACGCCCGAGCAGATCGAACGGTTGGTTAAGCTCCTCAAGGGGATGGTTTTTCCGATTTCGGACTATGCGCCTTTCGAATATGCCGTCGTTACTGCGGGCGGCGTGAGCTGCGAGGATGTGAACCGCTATACGATGGAATCGCTCAAGGTCAAAGGACTCTATTTCGCCGGCGAGGTGCTCGATCTGGATGCCAACACCGGCGGGTATAATTTACAGATCGCTTTTTCGACCGGTCGTCTGGCCGGTATGCTCAAACAGTGAAACGGACCGGACGCAATCTACGCCGCCGCCTTCGCGGTATTTCCCGGCTGACCGACCGGCTCTCCCGGGCCCGTCATTTCCGGGGGCACGGCGTGCACTCGCCATTCGTTTACGGACTTGTGCGCGAAGCGTTTATGTTTCATAGACTGCGCGACGGAGAGCACTGCCTTTACGATGCCCTGCGTCGGGTCGGAATCTTTCACCGGCGGGCGGTGCAGTTGCAGAACGCCTTTCTCTATTGCGGCTACCGGACGTTTGCGATATGTGAAGGCAAAGCCGAACCTGTTCGGACTTTGCCGGATGCAGAGTTTGAAAAAGGCAATTCGACGTTTGTGATCGACGAGGGCAGAGGTTGTTTGCAGGTTACGCCGGGGAGGGAAAACGAGGCGAAAAATTCGACTTTTGGCCTGAATTGTGCGGGTCCGTACGACATGGTGATCCTGACCCGGAATTTTCCGGCGGAGGATTTGCCTGCTGCTGCGGCTCGGGCTGCCCGGACAGGAGCGACGCTCTGTGTGATGAATCCCTATCACGGTAGCGCACGCGGCGAAGCGTGTCGTCGGATCGTTCGGGAGCATCGTTCGACGACGGTCGATAACCGGGGCTATTTGCTGGTATTCAACAATCATTTGCCGAAACAACATTTCAAGTTATGAAGATATATACGAAAACAGGCGACCAGGGAACCACTTCGCTGGTCGGGGGGGAACGGGTGTTCAAGACCGACGAACGGGTGGAGGCCTACGGCTCGGTGGACGAATTGACCGCTTTCGTTGCCCTGCTTACGGACCATTTGCGGGGAGATGTGGGGTTGGAGCCCCGTGTTTGGGAGCTCGCACGCATTGCCTCCCAGTTGATGACTGTTGCTGCTACGCTGGCTGTGGGCGAAGGCGGAGCGGACAAGGTGAAAGGAATCGACGCCGAGGCTGTGAAGTTTCTCGAAGAGGCGATCGACCGTATGCAGGCTTCCGTGAAGCCGATTACCAAGTTCACTATTCCGGGCGGACATCGTGTCGTTTCGCTGTGTCATGTCTGCCGCACGGTTTGCCGTCGAGCAGAACGGGCGGCGCTTCGGGCCGATGCGAAGTATGGCGTCGCACCGGAGGTACTGATGTACCTCAACCGGCTGTCGGACTATTTCTATCTGCTGGGCCGCACGCTGACCGAATATTTCAGCGTGGAGGAAACCCTGTGGATTCCGTGACGGGATTTTATCGGTTTTTTTCGGAATTTCGTACGATCTGCCGAGGAGTTTTTTTTTCGTGTGCCGTAAGGACCCGACTCGGCCGATGCGTTTGAAATGCCGTTGAGAAAGACGCGTCGGAAACGATCCGGCGGAGGCAGTGGCGGTGTGCGGATAACGGCAGTCGAATTCCTGAATTCGTGATGCGGACAGGGGCTGTCGATACATGGCCGCTTTCGATGCGATTCGGAAATAATCGTGTGCGGTTGCGGATCCGCCGAACATTGTCGGTCTTTGCGAAACCGCTCTTTCGGTCGAGGCCGGAATGTGCGGATCGTTTCCTATCGCTATGTTTGTTCAAAAAAAATGGCAGAAGAAATTTTTATTCTTTTGATTTGTATTTCTCGCAGGATTTTATATATTCGCAACCTAATAATAAGGAAGCTGTATGTCAGCCTGGACTTATTGTCTTGTGAGTTAATGATTTAAATTATTGCAGTTATGTATTGGACACTTGAGTTGGCATCGAAACTGGAGGATGCTCCCTGGCCGGCAACCAAAGATGAATTGATCGACTATGCCGTTCGCTCGGGCCTGCCGTTGGAAGTGCTCGAGAATTTGCAGGAGATCGAAGACGAGGGAGATATTTACGAATCGATCGAGGATATTTGGCCGGATTATCCTTCGAAGGATGATTTTCTCTTCAACGAGGAAGAATATTAATTGTTCGCAAATCGGGTTGTTATACTAACCTGAAGCAGTCCGAGAGGGCTGCTTTTTTGTATGGAATTAGATCGTACCGGATTCAAATTGACGATTGTTTTCCAATTTTTTATTTAAATTTGTATTGTTTGTATTGCTTTTCACGAAGCGAAGTAGAAAATTATGGGACCTACATTTGTAGAATATTCGCACCCAGACGTTTTTTGAAAAATTCGTTTGATGATAATATCTAATTGTATAACGTAATTTACAAAAACTATATCATAAGATATGAAAATCGATGCTAAAGTTCAGTCTATATCTAAATTGAAGGATTATTTCTTTTTAGTGCCTGATTATCAACGAGAATATGTTTGGAAACCCGATGACGAGGTCGAGCAGTTTTTGATCGATATTGAAAATGAATATAGTCCCGATGCAAAAGAGCAGCGTAATTATTTTTTAGGATCTATCATCATTGTCAATAATGATAGATGTTTCGATGTCGTGGACGGACAACAGCGTTTGACAACTATTATGTTGTCTTTGTGTGTTTTCCGAGATTTATTAAAAAAGGAGACATTGAACAGCGCTCAGAAAAATTATTTACAGATTATAGAAAATCTACTTTATAACTTTGATATTGAATCGGGAGAGACCCGTGTACGCTTAGAATTGCAGTATGAAGAGAGTCATGATTATTTGACAGCCTTGATACAGGAGCAACCTTACAATGGAGTGCGATCCCCATCTATAGAGCGAATGCAGGATGCCTATACGAAAATACTTCGACACTTTCAATTATATGCCGGGATTGATGAGTTGATAGATTTTGCGAAATATTGCTTGACAAAGATAGAACTCGTTGTAATCGAATCTCAAGATTTGAGTAGTGCATTGAAAATTTTCGAGACGATCAATCAGCGAGGGGCGGGATTGAATGCTATGGATTTGGTCAAAAATTTGCTGTTTAGTAATACCAAAGAGTCGGATTTTGCCAAGATAAAAGATATATGGAGGGAGATTATTCAAAATCTTCAGGAATGTTCTGAAGATCAAAAACCCCTACGATTTTTGCGATATTTTCTGAGTGCCCGATATTATAATGGTATCTTGCGAGAAGATGATATTTATAAATGGATTATATCTTCTGAAGGGAAACAGGCTACGCAATATGAAAAGCATCCGGTAGACTTTGCAAAGGAGATACGCTGTATGTCCAAACGGTATTCAGAACTTGTAAATGCCACTGAATTACAGCGGGATGGGTGCTTGTATCCTCACGTGACAAATATAGGCTTTATTAATAAATACAAATCCAGACAGCATTTGATCCTGTTATTGTCTTTGGGAAGCAATGCGGATGTGCCGGCAATCGAATATTTGGCCAAACAAATAGAGAGTTTTTTCTTTTTCAGCTCGACCCTCAGGATCCAAGCCAAGACGAATGAATCCTTGTTTGTCCAATGGGCGGAGAAATTACGTAATCTTACGACGATAGATGAAATTGCCTGCGTGATAGAGAAAACGATGTTACCTTATTTGCTGGATAAGGTAGGGGTATTTAAAGCCGAATTCATAACTTTGAGTCATGGGGTTTATAATCCCTTGTATCGGTTGCGCTATGTATTGGGGAAGATAGAAAATACGGTGTTGGAAAAATTGCACAGCCCGGTCTGTGGACATCAATTTTATAATGATTTGCAAATAGAACATATTTTACCTCAATCACCGAAAAATGGAAGTATTCCACTGGAGTTTTTGTCCGAGGAGGAGTATTACTCCTATGTGTATCGATTGGGTAATGTCACGTTGATCGAAAGCATGATTAATCAGGCCGTGAATAATTATAATGATTTATCGACAGATCAATGGTTTTATGACAAGCAGTCGGAGTATGGCAAATCGTCTGTTTGTCTGACGAAATTACTCGATAGTAAATTTTATATCGGAGTAAATACAGCCTTGAATCGATTCAAAAATGATTTCCAATACAATTTTACCGGTTGGAACAAGTCGTCTGTTGAGGCGAGGCAAAAAATATTATTGGAGTTGGTGTTCGATACGTGGAGAATTAACGATTTAAGATTGGATCGGGTAAAATGAACTTAAAATGGATGAGGATTCCGGCTGCTGCTTATAATGGTTTTTTCCGGATTGCCGGCGGATGTCGATCCGGCCGGAATCATTTATTTGTGTTGCTTTTCCGCGATATAGAACAGGTCGAAGCAGTCGTCCGCTACCGGTCCGATGCGGTAGTCTTCCATGGTGATCGAACGGGTCAGGGAGTCGTTGTCCCGGAGTAGGCGTCGGCGGTTGAGGCGGTTGAGCAGGTCGTAGGGGAGTTGCAGCATCCACCGGGGCAGCCGGTGTTGTAGGTCGAGCACGTCGAAACGGGTGATGCGCCGAACGCCTTGGCGGTTTTTTTCGTAGTATTCCATGATCCGTTCATTGCCGAAAACGCCGAGGGCCTCCACTGACGCAAAGGCGCTGCCGAGCAGGTTGCGGAGTTGGTCGGGATTGTATTCCCTGACGTGCCAGGGGTTGCGTGTCAGCGACATACGGATATTGGGGGTGGTCAGGATGAACTTGCCGCCCGGACGCAGCACGCGGTGCACTTCCCGCACCAGCTCCATATCGTGTTTGATGTGTTCGATCACCTGGAACGAAATGACGAAATCGAAACTGCCCGATGGCAGGTCGAGAGGGGGAACTACGGCTTGCCGCATCTCCACGTGCGGGAACGGAGGCCGTTCGCCCGCAGGTTCGATTTTGTCGAGCGTGAGAAAGCTGGAGGCGTGGGGGGCGACTATTTCGATGCCGTAACCCGTGCCCGTACCTATTTCGAGTACGTCGCCGCTGATTCGCCGCGCCGCCTCGTGATAGGCCAGTTGCGAACGTTGGAATACGTAGTTGTCCGATATGTCGCGCGATACGCGCTCCGCCGTGAGTATTTTAGCCATTGTGCCCGGTCAGTTTTACACCGTTCTGCGTGATTTCCACCGCGCCCCGCTTGAGAAGCATGCCCAGCGAGCGTTTGAACACTTTCTTGCCTGTCTCTTATACACATCTCCGAGCCCACGAGACTACG
>ENA-OWYY01000454-OWYY01000454.1-human-gut-metagenome-genome-assembly--contig:-NODE-454-length-10664-cov-7.09171_pt1 | contig 10664 bp, 7 predicted proteins | sample MGYA00249755_ERZ652096 | MGnify/ENA primary metagenome ERZ652096 (study PRJEB26925, sample SAMN05827060) | human gut metagenome | biome: ENVO:2100002; feature: ENVO:00000062; material: ENVO:00002003... | reverse complement strand
CTACACAAGGCTATTCGTCGGCAGCTTCAGATGTGTATAAGAGACAGTCATAAGGCAGCGCATACTCCGCATCCGGCATATACCGTACTGCTGATTTTACAGGTTTTACAAGCAGCCTGTCATCATATATCCCTCCAACAATTTTGCCTTTGTAGTATAGAATATATTCTCCCATCATGACCCTGCAGCTTACATCCTCCAAATTAGACAACTGTGCCAAAATAAAATTTAAATATTCTTTACTCGATGCCATATCATCCCTCCTTCATTTCTATCCGGCAGGAAACACCTTTCCCTTTATGCAAATTTATCCGTCTGCTTATACTCTCATATGCTTTTTGCAATCACCGCACTACATCAATTTCCGGACAGCGGTCCCTGAATACATGGATGGTATCCCTGATTTGTTGAAGTATATCCGTATCTATCTCCCCGAAAGCAATCCCTTCTTCCGTTCCCAGACGACAGACGTCATTTCCCCAGGGATCGAGAAGCACCGAGTTTCCCGCGTACTCCGTTCTCCCTGAAATTCCGCCTTGGTTGACGGCGCACAGATAGATCTGGTTCTCCACCGCTCTTGCCTGTCCCAAAAGCGTCCAATGGAAAAGACGCGCCTTCGGCCAGGCGGCAGGGACAAAAAATAAATCCGTTTTCCCTTCCAGGACAGAACGGCGCACAAGCTCGGGAAAGCGGATATCATAACAAATGACCATGGAGCAGGAAATATCATCCAACGCAAAGGAAACCGCATGATCACCGCCTTTGAAATACATTGGTTCATAAGCATAGGAAAAACCGTGAACCTTATCGTATTCAACAATCTTCCGTCCTTCCCTGTCAAAAACGAAAGAACGGTTATATACATCATTCCCATAAAGAACAGCTGCCGAACCGCCTACGACATTCACATGGTGTTTTTTTGCGAAAGAAGACAAGAACGTTTCCGTCCGCTTTCCACCTTCATCAGCAATTGATTTCAGTTTGCGGGAAATATAAAACCCCGTGTTCCACGTTTCAGGAAGGACAAGAATATCCGGATTTCCCTCCATCGCCTGTTCCATCAATTCTTCCGCATGGCGGTAATTCGTTTCCACACCGGCAAGAACCGCCTGCATTTGTATAAGGGCTATTTTCTTTTTCATAATGTCTCCTTACGCTGCTGCATTTCTATTTCTTCATTATAAATAAAACAAAAACAAAATAAAACCGCCTGTTTCAAAGAACAAACGGTCTTATAAGCCAAAATTTATTTTTAGAAAGAGTATCGCGCGGAAAGGGTAAATGTCCTTCCGTCACCTGCATAATACTTATCAGAGGCGGATTCCTGATCATAGTATTCCCTGTCAAGGATGTTGTAAATGCTGAACTGGACAGAAAGATTTTTGTTCACCGCATAAGCGGTATCCATGTTCAAAAGGAAGTAGGCATCACGGGATTTGAATTTGCCGCTTTTCCAGCCCGGCTCATTCCTTGCGGAAACGAACATACTGTCCACATTCACGGTCCACGGATGATTTGTGTACGTCACACCGGAATGGAAGAGGTGGCGGGGGATTTCATAATCTCTACCCATGGCATAGCCATTATCCGCATCGGCCACTTTGCCAAGCTGCCAGGTATAATTGGCATAAACCGACCACAGACTGCTGAACTTATGGGTGACGGACAGTTCCGCCCCATGGGTCCTTGCCTCTCCTACATTTTTATATGTCTTTATATCAGCACCTTTAGCAGTTTTTCCGATAGTAACGAGGTCAATGTAGTCCTTTGTCCTCGCATAGAACAGGTCTGCGGAAATTTTTGTTTTTCCCAGGTCTTTTTTGATTCCCAGCTCCCAATTCGTCGTAGTTTCTGGTTTTAAAGAAGGATTCGGCTCATAACGGCCGCCATAGGACGGTTCCGCATACCGGTAGAGCTGGTAGAGAAGGGGCGGCGCAAACGATTTCCCAAAAGACAGGTACAGATTGGTATGATTATCCAACGCATAACTGGCAGACAACTTGGGCGAGAACTGGTGGTAGGAATCAGATTCCAGTCTTGTCGGCGCCTTTCCTCTGTAATAATTATAACCGCCATATTTTTCATAATAGTCGTACCGTCCGCCGATGTACGCTGCCCAGCGGCTGCTGAGTTTCCATTTGTCCTGAATATATAAAGCCCAGGACTTCGCCTTGCCGCCGAGCCATTGGTCATCTTTATTTCCTTTCACGGCACTGTCCCATAATTTCCAGTCGGAAACAGTCTTCCAAATGGTTTCATCAAACCGATCCTTCCCGTAAGAACCGCCGAAAAGGATGGTATGGCTGCCTGCGGTCCAGCGTTTATTCAGATCAAAATCCCACGATTTTGAAGGATAGGATGTCTTGCTGCCGGCACCGTCAAAAGTGCGGCTTGCCTTAACCGTCTTATCAGGCGTAATGTATCCGCTTTTTGTGTAGTCGGTCATGCCGAAATGGGCATGGATTTTATCCTTCTGATCATTGTAGGTAAGACTGTGCATATCATAGATGCGCCAGCCCCTGTTGCCGAAAAACGTGGACGCCGGTACGCCTGACGGTTTGCTGAAACCCGCAGACAGGTACGAATGGGGATCCGTATATTTCCATGTATAGTTGGAATGGGTGAATTTATAAGTGAGCTTTCTGTCTTCCGTAAAATCATAGCCCAGATTGAAGCCATAGCTTTCGGACATGACTTCCTTCTTCCCCCGGTCGCCGATGATATATTCTTTCCCGTCAGCAGTCGTGTCCAGAGAGGAAGTATCCACGCCGGTAAAATTATTTTTTCCTTTGCTATTCTTTATGGCATAAGAGGACAGGTACGAACGCCAGCCATCGGTCATTTTATTTTCATAGAAGACACCCCAGTTCAATCGATCTTTCCGTCCGCTTACCATGTAGCTCTGCTTCACCGTGTTGTGGCTGCCGTAGCCCAAATTTACAGCACCATGGACGCCATTTTCTTTCGCCGACTTTGTCATAATATTGATGACGCCGCCAACCGCACGCCCTCCATAGAGCGCCGACTGCCCGCCGCTGACTACTTCCACTTTGCGGATATTTTCCACAGGAATCATATTCCAGTCCACTGTGCTGTTCCAGGCGGTATTCATCTGCTGTCCGTCGACGAGAACAAGGATATTCTTGGAATTATACCCGCGGAGGTTCACGCTGCCTTCCACCGTAGTATCCACCTGTACACCGGTCGCCAAAGCGACGGCCTGTGCCGCATTCTGCACATTGCGGGCCTTAATTTCCTTTTCTGTCACGATCTGTACATTCGCAGGAACATCCTGTGTCGTTTCTGCCTGCCGGGTCGCCGTGACGGTGAGCCCTTTCAGTTCATACACCGGCAAAGGCGCCGCACTTGCGCTCACACCGCCTGCGGCTGCCAATACAGCCAACATCATTCCATACTTTTTACTTTTCATCATCTTTATCCCCTTTACTTCTGCTGACAGAATTCTTAAATATAAAATAGCACAACAGAAACTGATTGTTAATACTTAATAAATAATCAGACATAAGATATATTTATTTCCACGTCACGCAGTTTACACACCGCCGTCTCCCGAAACAAACGTATTTATTCTTTCGCGCGCTCTTTTTTCAAGCCGCCATCGGCGTAAGGGATATAGATGGAAAGGATCCCAAAAATGGCCAGAAGCCAACAATACCACATATGGGGAATGATTTCCATCGCATTTATAACAGCACCATTTTTAGATGCCAGCGCAGAAGCGGTCAGAAGCTGGGCACCATAGGGAATAATTCCCTGAAACACACAGGAAAAAATATCCAAAAGCGACGCACTTCTGCGGGAGTCTATCCCATATTCATTGCTGATATCTTTTGCCACACCGCCGCTGATAATGATTGCCACCGTATTATTGGCTGTAGCACAGTCCGTTAGGGACACGAGCGCCGCGATGCCCAGCTGGGCGGATTTATTCCCTTTGATCATTTTGCGCAGTTTGGAAATAAGCCATTCGATACCGCCATAGTAAGCGATCATTTCCGAAATACCGCCGCAGAAAAGAGCAAGGAAAAAGGCTTCCCCCATCCCCATAAAGCCGTTCCAGATATTCTGTGCGAAAGTAATAACCGTAAGCTCCGCCGATGCCATGCCGATAAATCCGGCAAGGAATATTCCTGCAGTGAGTACGAGGAATACATTTGCCCCAAGGAGCGCCAGTCCAAGAACGGCAATATAAGGAAATACTTTAAGCAGACTGTAATCAAGCTCCTGCAAATCAGCTGCCGCTGACGGCTGGCCGATAACAAGGAGAAGAAAAATCGTGAGAACTGCCGCCGGAAGGGCAATTCTGAAGTTCATTTTAAATTTATCTTTCAATTCACAGCCCTGCGTCCGTGTCGCTGCAATCGTGGTATCAGAAATCATGGATAAATTATCTCCGAACATAGCGCCGCCCACACAGGCCGCCACCATGAGCGCTTCAGAAATTCCGCTCTTCACGGAAATTCCCGCTGCAATGGGCACGATGGCCGCAATGGTTCCCATAGAAGTCCCCGTGGCCGTCCCCATAAACGCAGAAATAATGAAAATGCCTGCCGTCAGGTATTGGGCAGGAACAAAACTGATCCCCAGATTTACTGTCGCGTCACGGCCGCCCATAGCGGCTGCCACGGCGGAAAATGCACCGGCAAGGATGTAGATCATGAGCATGGTCATGACATTTTCGTTGCCCGCGCCTCGTGAGAAAATGCCGAATTTTACCTGGAGTGTTTCATCTCCCATAAAGAAAGCGGAAAGAACCGCAATAAACATGGCTGTCACCGATGGAAACTGGTAAAATGCCATTTCCACGCCATGAATCTGAAAATAAATCCCCGCGCCGAGATAAATGACGATAAAAATTAAAAAAGGCAGAAGAGAGAGCGCTCCTTCCTTTTTGTGCCGATACCCCATCCGAAAATCCCCCTTTACGTTTTCACCCATTATAACAAGATTTACCCTAAAATAAAAACAGCTTGAAGCCTTTCGCCCAAAGCTGCATCGATAACAAAATATTTCTTCCGGTCTGCTACAGCAGCACCATTTTCAATCCGATGGAGATGAGAATAATTCCGCCGAGGACAGCAGCTTTATCCGCCAGCCGCACGCCGAATTTCCTGCCGATCATCACGCCAGCCACACAAACCGCAAATGTTACTGCCGCAATAATGAGAGCACAGACAAATGCGGCCGCCAAGTCCATTTGCTCATTGGTAAACCCTACGGAAAGCGCATCGATGGAAGTCGCGACGCCTTGCAGCAAAAGCGCTTTTTTCCCCACGCCGGTCCGGATATGTCCCACACCGCCGGAAAATCCTTCTTTCACCATACTTACACCGATGAAGCAAAGAAGAAAACAGGCAATCCATGGGATATAGGACGCAAAGAATTGGAATACCTCCACAATGATATGCACACAGATCCATCCCGCCATAGGCATAAGCCACTGGAAAAATGCAAAAGTGCCCGCCATAAAACTGATTTTTTTCCATCCCATGCCCGGTTCATGAAAACCGTTCGCCAGAGAAACGGAAAAAGCATCCATCGCAAGACCGGCACCGAGGAGCACGCTGCTCAGCAGAAATACAAAGTCCATATTTTCTCTCTTTCGGAAAATAAAAAACCGGAACGCTATGCCCGGTAAATTTCCTGATCAGAGATCCCGCGCATAGCTTTTGCTAAACACGTGAGTCTCGCATTTTAAAGTAGAGCCAGACCATAAGGTCAGCATGTTGACTTACTGCACAGGATGCTTGCTACTCCCCCACTTATTGAGAATAATATCACCAAACCTGCTGCCTGTCAAGCAAAACAATCAGTATTCATCGCATTCCCGATACTTGAAATACATTATCATTTATAAATTTTTATTTCGCTTCATCTAAATATCTTTTTAGCTCTGCCGTCATTGTACGGAGTCCTCTGACACCCGGTACACCCCGCTTTCTCATCTCGGAAAGGGGACAAAATGACCGGTCATAGGTTTTATTTCGCCTGATACGCATACAGTACCGTTCCCGTTTCTTATCTTCTTTTCGGCAGGAAATATCGACTTCCACCGCTTCACAGCGGTACAGGATAGCAGAGTAAGGCGCCGCCATATACATGTACACCGTGTCTCCCTTCTCGATATGTCCCGCCTGCTTCCATTCCACAACATCCGTCTTCCGGAATGCAGAAATGATGTCATAGTAATACGGATTGGCAGGTATGATCCATGTATGGGGCGCGGTGTCCTGTTTTGATCCGCTCTTCTTTTTCTGTGTCAATCGGTAACTTTCTTCCAGAAATTCCATAATCTGACCGTCCGGCAGTGTATCGTCCAGAATCAGACTCACCCAGCTCTTTTTATTCATATGCCAGGCGGGATAAATACCTGCTGTTCCGCAGAGCTTTTCCCCCTCTTCCTGCGGAATTTTCACATTGATCACTTCTATAACCGCCCTGTCTTTTTCTCCATCCAATTTATTTTTCGGAATTGCCGCAATGATTCCATACCATTTTTTATTTTCATGATTTCTGAATACACCATACCCTGGATATTTTCTCCATGGAAAATCCGGACGGTCGCCGTACCGCATCCTAATCATCTCCGCAATCCGTTCCGACTGGTCGAAAAGAAAAAGTCTGTCAGTAAAGCATCCAGCGCCTATCGTTTCCAATATTTCCACATAACGGGCCCTGACCATATTCACAAAGGCCCCCGTCTGATAGGGCACATGGACGGGCAGATACTCCTCTCCCGCCGCCGTATCGAAAACGCGCCCGAAAACGTTCCTTTCAAGGCTGATAGAAATATCCGCCCTGAAATCTCCATCCATAAATAACTGGGAATAATGGTACCCTTCTTTGTCCTTCTGAAACCCGAACTCCGCCAGTTTCTCGAAATCCGGTTTTTTCCGTTCAAATACTTTTTCTTCCAACCCCATATCCTTCTCCTTAAAAATCCATCTCCTGTAATTACACGCCGCAGAGCCGTCCGTAAAAAAGAGATTCCCGAAAGAATCTCCTGATCACACTATTCCCTTTTAGCCGGTTTGATCCCTTTCTCATAACTGGAGAAATCTTCCTTTATCCATGCCAAAAACTCTTTACATTCCGCCTTGAACGCAGGGGAAGGTTTCAATGCCAGGGCGCATCGGAACTCTTCTCCCGCACGCCGGCTCAATGTCTCCGCTTTTTTTACATCTTCTTCCTGCTCCGCGCAGTAATATAGGGCAAACCCGAGCCGGTAATACCATTCATAGTTTTCCCTATTCCGATCCATGCGTTCTTCCAGAATTTCCAGCGCCTTTTCATACTGCTCCGTATTATTATAAGCCACGGCCAGCTCACCCATCAGAAGATCCGTCTGTTCTTCTTTAGGAAGAGAGGTAATGGCCTTTATGACTTTTTGCGGTTCGTCATTTACATACCATTCTCCAATCTGTTCCAGAAACGGCCGGTTCTTATCAAAATAAGCCTCCTCTTCCGGTGTGTACTCCTCCTCCGGTTCACAACAGATATACTCCATGACCATCCGGCAGAGATTTCCCGCCCTGTCGTAACCAAAGTACACGGGATAGCAGCCGTCTCCGAATCCGCTCTGTATCATGGGAAGCCGGTATGAAGTTCCCGGTATCGTGAAATTGATCCAGTCGCCCCCTTCTCTCTGGAACCGGGGCGCTGCTTCATAGCTCTTTGCAAATATATCCGCAAAGAAATCATCATATATATTTCCTTCCGGATTCTTTTCATACCAGTCACTTTCAAATTTGCAATAAGCGTCCCTTACTTTGACATCTGCCACGGTCGCCAGCCCTGCATCGACAGCGAATCCGATATAATCAAAATTTTTCCAATCAGACAAATCTTCTGTACCGGTCAGCGCCAATTCATAGTAAGCCGCTTCTTCCTCAGCGAAACGGATCCGTGTGGCAATGTAGCGGAAATTTCCTTCTTCCATTTCTGCCGCCAGTGTCTCCAGCATAAACGTTCCGACAGGAACTTTCTCCCTGTACGGCACAGTGTTTTTATCCAGATACACAAGAGGGTCGCATACAATGATCTTCCCTGTAGGGAAAGTTACGGTTCCCATGGAAAATAAAAACAGTTTCTTACCCTGAAACTCACTTTTTGCAAACAACTCTTCATAATCGACAGCAGGCGCCAGCATTCCTTCCTTCTTTAATTTTTCATATGCTTTTACCCATTTTTCTGCATCCGACATCCCTATCCCTCCTTTCCGATATCATCTTTATTATATGATTTAATTCTATCATTCTCTTTTCTCGAATGTCCACGCCCGCAAAAAAGAGCCTCCCGAAGGAGACCCTTTTCATCAAAAGTAAGAACTATCCCTTAAAATATTTCACGCCTGCTTCCAGCAAAGGCTGGAATTTATTGCCGTAAATATTTTTCGCGATATTCGTGCCGTTTCTTTCCGTATGCCCCATCTTTCCCAGAACTCTGCCGTCAGGACTGGTAATGCCCTCAACGGACCAATTTGACCCGTTCAGGTTGTACCGGCTGTCATAGGTCGGATGACCCTCACGATCTGTATAGAGTGTCGCTACCTGTCCATTAGCAATAAGCGCTCTGATCTGTTCATCAGACGCAATGAAGCGCCCTTCCCCATGGCTTATGGGAATACTGTGCAGATCACCCGGCCGGCATAAAGACAGCCATGGAGATTTCGTGGAAACCACTTTTGTCGTTACATAATGGGACAAATGGCGTCCGATGGTATTGAATGTCAGCGTCGGCGCCTCTTCTGTCAACGGCTTAAATTCACCGTACGGAACAAGCCCCAGTTTGATCAGAGCCTGGAATCCGTTGCAGATACCGAGAACCAATCCGTCTCTTATATGGAGAAGCTCTTCCATGGCCTCCATGAGTTTTGCATTGCGGAATACGGCCGCAATAAACTTGCCGCTTCCATCCGGTTCATCCCCTACGGAAAAGCCGCCGGGAAACATGACGATCTGTGATCTGGAAATACGTCTTGCCATTTCCTCCACGGATTCTTTCAGTTCCGCCGCATCTCTGTTTCTCATAATGAAGATATCCGTATCAGCGCCTGCCCGTTCAAAGGCTCTCGCACTGTCCACTTCGCAGTTGGTACCCGGCATCGTGGGAATAAATACTTTCGGTCTTGTAATGGCGGTTTTCACGGCAAAACGGAATTTCGGTTCCGTTTCGGCGATGACCGGAATAGTTCCTGTAAGATTTTCCGCACGCCTTGGGAAAATAGGATCCAAAGTCTTCTCATACGCACAAAGAAGGTCTTCCAGAGAAATTTCCGTATCCGCCACTTTCATCACATCTCCGCCGATGGTGCCGAGAATTCTCGTGTGCGGCTGCTTTGCGTACTCTTCTGCCAGTTCCGGCGCAGTTTCCACAATGATCGCCCCATAGAAGTTCCCGAAATACTTCGGCAGAGGTAAAGTTCCCGTCGTGAAGTCCACCCCCAGCTTATTGCCGAAAGCCATCTCCGCGGCAGTCACAGCGACACCGCCGTGTCCTACCGCTTTCATGGCCGCAATATTTCCTTTCTTCACTTCCTGATACAGGAAATCGGCATGCAGTTTAAATACGTCAAGGTTCGGCATTCCTGTCTCATCTTTGGGCATCCCGAAAAGCATGAGGGTATTTCCTGCCTGTTTCAACTCCTGGCTGACCGCTTCAGAAGCCTTTCCGGGAGCAACAGCAAAGGAAACAAGCGTCGGCGGTACATGGAGATCATTAAACGTACCGCTCATGGAATCTTTGCCCCCGATGGCACCGAGACCAAGAGCCGCCTGCATATGGAATGCACCAAGAAGAGCAGCAGCAGGTTTTCCCCAGCTTGTCCTGTCTGTCAGTTTTTCAAAATATTCCTGGAGCGTGAGGTATGCCCTGCGCCAATCCGCTCCCATTGCCACGAGGCGTGTCACGGAAAGAAGAACCGCATATACGGCGCCATGGAAAGGGCTCCACTCCGCGAGATCCGGATCAAAGCCGTGTGCCATGAAGCTTGCGCTGTCCGTCTGGCCCCGGCGTACAGGAAATTTAGCCGCCATTCCGTCAGCGGGCGTCTTCTGGTACCTGCCTCCAAAAGGCATAAGAACCGTCCCCGCTCCGACAGTAGAATCAAAACGTTCTGCAAGTCCCTGCTGGGACGCATTATTCAGGTCACCCATGGCTTCTAACCACATCGCACGGATATCTTTGATTTCAGGACGGACAAAAAAGCCTTCTTCATCCGGTTTGGCAATATATACATCTTTTCTTTGGGACGCTCCGTTTGTATTAAGGAAGGCACGGGAAATATCAACGATCCTATCGCCCCGCCAGGTCATGACAAGTCGGCCGCTGTCATTCACATCGGCAATGACTGTCGCTTCCAGATTTTCTTCCGCTGCATAGGAAATAAAACGATCGGCGTCTTCTTTCCTGACAACCACCGCCATCCTTTCCTGTGATTCGGAAATCGCCAGTTCCGTACCGTCAAGGCCTTCATATTTCTTCGGCATGCTGTCCAAGTTGATGGAAAGACCGTCTGTCAGTTCCCCTGCCGCCACGGATACGCCGCCCGCGCCAAAGTCGTTGCACCGCTTGATCAGACGGGTCACTTCGCCGCGGCGGAAAAGGCACTGGATTTTTCTCTCCGTCAGCGGATTGCCTTTCTG
>ENA-OWYY01000436-OWYY01000436.1-human-gut-metagenome-genome-assembly--contig:-NODE-436-length-11114-cov-58.0865_pt1 | contig 11114 bp, 6 predicted proteins | sample MGYA00249755_ERZ652096 | MGnify/ENA primary metagenome ERZ652096 (study PRJEB26925, sample SAMN05827060) | human gut metagenome | biome: ENVO:2100002; feature: ENVO:00000062; material: ENVO:00002003... | reverse complement strand
TACGTGAGTCACGTAGTGAGTTGTTAAAGCCCCTTTTGTTTATTGCCGAATTTTGTCGCAGAAACAAAAAGAAAGGACTGAACATGAAAGTGATAACAATGGAAAGTTCCGCCTACAAGGAGATGATGGCGCAGATTGCGAACATCGCAGGGTACATCCGCGAGGCAAGGGACGAGAAGAAACGGAAGCGGGAAACCGAAGACAAGCTGCTTGACACGGCACAGGCGGCGAAGATGCTCAACGTGAGCAAGCGCACCATGCAGCGTATGCGCACCGACCACCGTATCGAGTATGTGGTGGTACGCGGAAGCTGCCGCTACCGCCTTTCCGAGATACTGCGGCTATTGGAGGACAACACAGTAAGGAACGAGGAAGGGACAATAGACACCCTGTTCCACAACCACACGCTGCGCACGGGCGGCAAACCAAAAGGAAGGAGGACATAGGTCATGGAACTGCTCACACGAAACAACTTCGAGGGCTGGATGCAGAAGCTGATGGAACGGCTCGACCGTCAGGACGAACTGCTGCTGGCGATGAAGGCTGAGGGGAAACAGCCCACTATCACGGAAAGCATCCGCCTTTTCGACAATCAGGATTTGTGCATGTTGCTCCAGATAAGCAAACGCACCCTCCAACGCTACCGCAGCGTAGGCGCATTGCCCTACAAGACGCTGGGCAAGAAGACCTATTACAGCGAGGAGGACGTGCTGACATTCCTTTCCAACCATATCAAGGACTTCAAAAAGGAAGATATAGCCTTCTACAAGGCTCGTATCCATAATTTCTTTCATAAATAACCCATTAAAACATTTTTAGATGGCAAAGAAAAAAGACGAAAAGGACGTGCTGGTAGTCCGTGACGAGAAGACGGGCGAGATTAGCGTGGTAGCCGGGCTGAACGCAGACGGTACACCTAAACGCACCCCCGCGAAAGCGGAGAACGCGCAGAGTTTCCTGCAATTCGACCGACATGGCGACGTGCTGGACAACTTCTTCAAGAACTTCTTCCGGCAGTGCAAGGAACCCAGCCGCTTCGGTTTCTACCGCATTGCGGCAGACCAAGCTGAAAATCTCTTAGAGGTGATGAAGCAACTGCTGAAAGACCCCGAAGCGAACAAGGAGCTGCTCGCCCCTCACAAGGTGGACACCTCCGACTATGAGAAGAAGGTGCAGGAAGAGATGGCAGCACAACAGACAGAGAAACAAGAACCTCAAAAACAGGAGAACATGGAACAACGGAAAGAACAGCAACAGGACAAATCCGAACAGATGCAGGGCAAACGTGGCTACCAGCCCATCGACGAGAGTAAAATCAACTGGCAGGAGCTGGAGGACAGATGGGGCGTAAAGCGGGACAACCTTGAAAAGTCCGGCGACCTTACGAAGATGCTCAACTATGGCAAGTCCGACTTGGTAAAGGTCAAACCGACCTTCGGCGGCGAATCATTCGAGCTGGACGCCCGCCTCTCCTTCAAGAAGGACGGTGAGGGAAACATCAGCCTCGTGCCGCACTTCATCCGCAAGGAGCAGAAGCTGGATGAGTACAAGGAACACAAATTCTCCGACAATGACCGGAAGAACCTCCGCGAAACGGGCAATCTCGGTAGGGTCGTGGACATTGTGGACAGGGAAACGGGCGAGATCATCCCCTCCTACATCAGCATCGACCGCAAGACGAATGAAATCACGGACATTCCGGCGAGCAAGGTGCGCATCCCGGAGCGCATCGGCAAGACGGAAATCACCGCGCAGGAACGGGACATGCTCCGCGCCGGACTGCCCGTGCGCGACAAGCTCATCGAGCGCAACGATGGCAGGAAGTTCGTCACCACCCTGCAAGTGAACGTGGAGCAGCGCGGCGTGGAGTTCGTGCCGGGAACCGGCAAGTCGCCCCGTACCGCACAGACACAGGAAACCAAAGGCGACACATCGAAAAGTCAGGCGCAGGGCGGGGAAAATGCCGCACAGACCAAGAAGGAGCAACGCCGCAACACGTGGACGAACGAGGACGGCAGCATCCGCCCCATCAGCAAATGGAGCGGCGTGAACTTCACCGAACAGCAGAAAGCCGACTATGTGGCGGGCAAGGCCGTGAAGCTGGAGAACGTGACCGACAAGCAGGGCTTCCATGCCACGATGTATATCAAGTTCAACCCGGAGAAGGGACGCCCGTACCGCTACGACACGAACCCTGACAATGCACAGCAGGTTGCTCCGTCCAACGAGAGCCGCACGCAGGTGGCGGTGAACAACGATGGCAAGACCAACGAGGCTACAAAGAATCTGAGAGAGCCGTTGCAGAAAGGTCAGACCAACCCGAAGGACGCCCGCCAGCAACAGCAGCAGGAGAAGCCGCAGAAGAAAACGGGCAAGGGCATGAAAATGTAATCCCGTGTCCGCCACTGAATCCAAAATAAAATCCAAAGTATCAACAAAAAAGAAGAAGACATGAAGACAATCATTGCAGAAAAGCCCTCCGTGGCACGTGAAATCGCCCGCATCGTGGGCGCGACAAAGAGAGAGGAAGGATATTTCGAGGGAGGCGGTTATGCCGTGACATGGGCATTCGGACACCTCGTTCAGCTTGCCATGCCCGACGGCTACGGCGTGCGCGGATTTGTCCGTGACAACCTCCCGATTATTCCCGACACATTCACGCTCGTCCCCCGTCAGGTCAGGACGGAGAAAGGTTACAAGCCCGACAGCGGCGTGGTGTCGCAGATAAAAGTCATCAAAAGACTGTTCGACACAAGCGAACATATCATCGTGGCGACCGATGCCGGACGCGAGGGAGAGCTTATCTTCCGCTACCTCTACCACTATACGGGTTGCACCACTCCTTTCGTGCGCCTGTGGATCAGCTCTCTCACCGACAAAGCTATCCGCGAGGGACTGCGGAAACTCGAAGACGGCAGCAAATACGACAACCTCTACCTCGCCGCCAAAGCGCGGAGCGAATCCGACTGGCTCGTGGGCATCAACGGCACACAGGCGTTATCCATCGCCGCCGGACACGGCACGTATTCCGTGGGGCGGGTGCAGACACCAACGTTGGCTATGGTATGTGAACGCTACTGGGAGAACCGCCGCTTTACGTCCGAAGCATTCTGGCAGCTCCATATCGCAACGGACGGTTGCGACGGCGAAGTCGTGAAATTCTCATCCTCCGAGAAATGGAAAGAGAAAGAACCGGCGATGGAACTATATAATAAGGTAAAGGCGGCAGGTTGCGCCACTGTCACGAAAGCCGAGCGCAAGGAGAAGACGGAGGAAACTCCCTTGCTCTACGACCTGACCACGCTCCAGAAAGAAGCCAACGCCAAGCACGGCTTCACGGCGGAACAGACGCTTGAAATCGCGCAGAAGCTCTACGAGAAGAAGTTGATAACCTATCCGAGAACGGGAAGCCGCTACATCCCCGAAGACGTGTTTGCCGAAATTCCCAAACTGCTCGCTTTCATCGGCACACAGCCCGAATGGAAAGACAAGGTGCGGGCAAAAGCCGCCCCGACACGCCGCAGCGTGGACGACGGCAAGGTGACAGACCACCATGCCCTGCTCGTCACGGGTGAGAAACCGCTCTTCCTCTCCAAAGAGGACAATACCATCTATCAGATGATTGCCGGGCGCATGGTCGAGGCATTCTCTGAGAAATGCGTCAAGGATGTGACCACTGTCACGGCGGAATGTGCCGGAGTGGAGTTTACCGTAAAAGGCAGCGTCGTGAAGCAAACCGGATGGCGTGCCGTCTATGGCGAGGAAAAAGAGGAAATTACCATCCCCGGCTGGCAGGAAGGCGACACGCTGACACCGAAAGGCTCGTCCATTACCGAAGGAAAGACCAAACCCAAGCCGCTGCATACCGAAGCCACCCTGCTCTCGGCAATGGAAACGGCGGGCAAGGAAATTGAGGACGACGCACTGCGGCAGGCGATGAAGGACTGTGGCATCGGTACTCCCGCCACACGCGCCTCCATCATCGAAACGCTTTTCAAGCGCGGTTACATGGAACGCTGCAAGAAGTCGCTTGTTCCCACCGAAAAAGGACTTGCCCTCAATTCCGTCGTCAAGACGATGCGCATCGCCGATGTTGCCATGACGGGCGAATGGGAAAAGGAGCTGGCGCGTATCGAGCGCGGGGAACTGTCCGACGACACCTTCCGCAAGGAGATAGAGGCGTACACACGTGAGATAACCTCCGAACTGATCTCGTGCGACAAGCTCTTCGGCAGCCGTGACTCCGGCTGCGCGTGTCCCAAGTGTGGCACGGGCAGGATGCGGTTCTACGGCAAGGTGGTACGCTGCGACAACACGGAGTGCGGACTGCCCGTGTTCCGGCTGAAAGCGGGACGCACCCTGTCCGACGATGAAATCAAAGACCTGCTCACCGAAGGGCATACCAAGCTGCTCAAAGGGTTCAAGAGCAAACAGGGCAAGAGTTTCGATGCTGTTGTCGCCTTTGACGGGGAATATAACACGACTTTTGTGTTCCCGGAGGCTAAAAAGGACAAGAAATTTTCAGGACGGAAGAAATAGTATTAACTTTGCCACTTGTTCAGAGTAATGAATTGTTCTTCGATACCGGATTACACTCATACTTTGGATTTAGTGGTGGCACTCGGAGGGATACCGAGTGCCTTTTTCTTCCTTTTTCCAACCGATTATCCCGTTAATTATCAATCCGCTAAATCCAAAGTAATGAACAACAAGAAGAAAAACGAGGGTCAGACCGACTTTTCCTATTACGGTCTGTACCTGCTGGACTATCTCCGCACGAACAAGTTTGAACAGGCTGACGACACCGCTTTCATACGGGAACGGGCCGACCGTGCCGCCGAAACGTATGAGAGGGCACGGCTTGAAGGCTATCCCGCCGATGGTGCGCAGGAACTGGCGATGGACACGCTGCTGCGCGGGCTGCATTATTCCCGTTACGCCATCCTCCGCGAAGTCGTGGAAAACGAGTTTGCCGATGAAGTGCCGGAAGAGAAGCGTGAAGCCTTTGTCCTGAAACTGCTGCCGCTTGTCGGCAACGTGTTCTCCGTCTATGACCTCTCGGATGACAATTTCGCCCTGTCTTCCGATTACGACCTGCTCTACACGGAGCTGACGGGAGCAACCGTCCTTTACTTAGACGAATATGGCGTTTAACCGCAAACAGAAACTGCGGGACAACATCGAGGCGATACGGACGGCATTCATCCTTGACAGGGAAAATAGGACAGCGACAACCGAAGAGCGTGCCATACTTCAAAGGTACTGCGGTTTCGGCGGTCTGAAATGTATCCTCAACCCTGCAAAGGAACTGACGGATGCCGTCCGGTGGGCGAAATCCGACCTCGAACTGTTCGCCCCGACGGTGGAGCTGCACAGGCTTATCCGTGAGAACAGCAAGGACGAAACAGAGTACAAGCGGTTTGTGGATTCGCTGAAAGCGTCCGTGCTGACCGCTTTCTACACCCCCAAAGAGATAACCGACACCATCGCGGACGTGCTGGCAGATTACAGCGTCCGCCCCGCCCGTATGCTCGAACCGTCGGCAGGTGTCGGCGTGTTCGTGGATTCCATGCTGCGGCACAGCCCCAATGCGGATGTGATGGCTTTCGAGAAGGATCTGCTCACGGGTACAATCTTGAGGCATCTCTATCCCGACCAGAAAATGCGCACCTGCGGTTTTGAGAAAATCGAAAGACCGTTCAACAATTATTTCGACTTGGCGATGTCCAACATTCCGTTCGGTGACATTGCCGTGTTCGACGCGGAATTTGAAAAGAGTGGGTCCTTCGGCAGACGATCGGCACAGAAAGCCATCCACAACTATTTCTTTCTCAAAGGACTGGATGCCGTGCGTGACGGCGGTATCGTGGCGTTCATCACCTCGCAAGGGGTATTGAATAGCACCAAGACCTCCGTGCGTAACGAGCTGTTCAGTCAGGCCAATCTGGTATCCGCGATACGCCTGCCCAACAACCTGTTCACGGACAACGCGGGCACGGAGGTGGGCAGTGACCTGATTGTCCTGCAAAAGAACCTCAGCAAGAAGGAAATGTCGCAGGACGAGCGGCTGATGACCGTGATACAGACGGACACGAAAACCGCCCTGACCGACAACGCCTATTTCATCCACCACCCGGAACGCATCGTGCATACGATGGCGAAACTTGACACAGACCCCTACGGGAAGCCCGCTATGGTTTATCTGCACGAGGGCAAGGCAGCAGGCATCGCCGGGGATTTGCGCCGTATGCTCGACGAGGATTTCCATTACAGGCTTGCCATGCGCTTGTATTCGGGTTCAATCCGGCAGGCAGGAACGGAAGAAAAAGTTGCCGTTCAAAATAAAGTAGAGCGTCCTGCCATAAAATTGGAAACAGTATCCTCGGCGCAGACGGTGGAAACTCCGACAGAAAAGCCGCAACCCGCAGATGAAAAGCCGGAGATAGAACCGCGCCCGCAATATTCCGCAGGCGTGCAGCTCACCCTGCTTGACCTCTGGGGGATGACGGAAGAGGTCAGCCAACCGAAAACCTCCAAAAAGAAAAAGACGGTGAAAAAGGCAGTTACGGCAAAGTCCACTCCGCCCAAACCGAAAGTCACGGTTACACCGACAGCTCCAACTGCAAAACCCGCAATGGAGAATAAGGAGGTGAAAGCGGAGAACACCGCCAAGCCTGCCGACCCGGACGACATCTATGCCACACTGGACTGGGATACCAATCCTCCCATCAACGGTTTCTATGAAATGATGATGGGTTTGACGCCGGAGCGTAGGAAAGAACTTCGGGAACTGGCAAGGCAGCATAACGAGAAACAAGTGGCGGAAAAGACGGAAGTGAAAGCCGTGCCGGAAACTTCCCGTGAGCAGCCACGACAGGAGGAAACACAGCCGGAGGCAGTCGCCGCACCTGCCGTTACAGATACCCCATCGGAAGCGGTGGGGACTTTCCTTTTCCCCGACATCGAAGCGGAAAAGCCGAAGGAGGAAGTCGTGGACCTTTCTCCGCGTGCCTACCACCGCACGCCGGAGATGCACCTGCGCGAAGGGTCGCTGGTGGCTGACCGGGGGCGTCATAACATCGGCTACCTGAAAGACATCACGCCATACGGGGCGACATTCCAGCCGCTCGACCTGAAAGGATACCAGAAGGAAAAGGCGTTGTTGTATGTGTCGCTGCGTGACGCCTACGAGCGTCTGTACCGTTATGAATCGCTCCGGCGCGAGGCAAATGTTCCGTGGCGAGAGCATCTGAATACCTGTTACGATGAGTTTGTCATGCGCTACGGCAACCTCAACGCCAAGCAGAACGTGAAGTTAGTGATGATGGATGCGGGCGGGCGCGACATCCTTTCGCTGGAACGGATGGAAAACGGAAAGTTCGTCAAGGCGGACATCTTCGAGCATCCTGTTTCCTTCGCGGTGGAGAGCCATGCCAACGTAGGCTCTCCCGAAGAAGCCCTGTCTGCGTCGCTCAACAAATATGGTACGGTCAATCTCGACTATATGCGGGAGATAACCGACAGCACGGCGGAGGATTTGCTCACTGCCCTGCAAGGGCGCATCTACTACAATCCGCTCGTGACCGGTTACGAAATCAAAGACCGTTTCATCGCCGGAAATGTCATAGAGAAAGCGGAACGCATAGAGGCATGGATGGGTGACAATCCCGAAAATGAGCGTATGCCGGAGGTGAAGCAGGCGTTGGAGGCTCTGAAAGATGCCGAGCCGCAGCGCATCGCCTTCGAGGATCTGGACTTCAATTTCGGGGAACGCTGGATTCCGACGGGTGTCTATGCCGCCTACATGAGCCGGCTGTTCGACACGGAGGTGAAAATCGCCTATTCCGCAAGCATGGACGAGTTTTCGGTGGTGTGCGGCTACCGCACCATGAAAATCACGGACGAGTTTCTGGTGAAGGGGTATTACCGGAACTATGACGGTATGCACCTCCTAAAACACGCCCTGCACAACACCTGCCCTGACATGATGAAGTCCATCGGCAAGGACGAGCATGGCAACGACATCAAGATGCGCGACAGCGAGGGAATACAACTCGCCAACGCCAAGATTGACGAGATACGAAACGGCTTCTCCGAATGGCTCGAAGAGCAGTCGCCGCAGTTCAAGGAGCGGCTTGTGACGATGTATAACCGCAAGTTCAACTGTTTCGTGCGCCCGCGCTACGACGGCTCCCATCAGACCTTTCCCGACCTCAACCTGAAAGGGCTGGCAAGCCGGGGTATCAAGAGCGTCTATCCCTCACAGATGGATTGCGTCTGGATGTTGAAACAGAACGGCGGCGGAATTTGCGACCACGAGGTGGGAACCGGTAAGACGCTGATAATGTGCATCGCCGCGCATGAGATGAAGCGTCTGAATTTGGCACACAAGCCGATGATTATCGGGCTGAAAGCCAACGTTGCGGAGATTGCAGCCACCTATCAGGCGGCATATCCCAACGCACGTATTCTGTACGCTTCGGAGAAGGACTTTTCGACCGCCAACCGTGTGCGCTTCTTCAATAATATAAAGAACAACGACTACGATTGCGTCATCATGTCGCACGACCAGTTCGGCAAGATACCGCAGTCGCCGGAATTGCAGCAGCGCATCCTGCAAGCAGAGCTTGACACGGTGGAGGAAAACCTCGAAGTGCTACGGCAGCAGGGAAAGAACGTGTCGCGGGCGATGCTGAAAGGATTGGAGAAGCGCAAGCACAACCTTGAAGCGAAGCTGGAGAAGGTGGAACACGCCATAAAGTCACGCACGGACGACGTGGTGGATTTCAAGCAGATGGGCATCGACCACATCTTCATAGATGAGAGCCACCAGTTCAAGAATCTGACTTTCAACACGCGCCACGACCGTGTGGCGGGATTGGGAAACAGCGAGGGAAGCCAGAAGGCACTTAACATGCTCTTTGCCATACGCACCATACAGGAGCGCACAGGAAAAGACTTGGGTGCGACCTTCCTCTCCGGCACGACTATCAGCAACTCACTGACTGAATTGTACCTGCTGTTCAAGTACCTGCGCCCGAAGGAGCTGGAACGGCAGGACATAAGGTGTTTCGACGCTTGGGCGGCGATATTTGCCAAGAAGACGACGGATTTTGAATTTAACGTGACGAACAATGTGGTCCAGAAGGAGCGTTTCCGCTACTTCATCAAAGTGCCGGAGCTTGCCGCCTTCTATAATGAAATCACGGACTACCGCACGGCGGAGGATGTGGGCGTTGACCGTCCTGCCAAGAACGAGATACTGCACCATATACCGCCCACGCCGGAACAGGAGGACTTCATACAGAAACTGATGCAGTTCGCCAAGACGGGCGATGCCACCTTGTTGGGCAGGCTGCCGCTTTCGGAAACGGAAGAAAAGGCGAAGATGCTCATCGCCACGGACTATGCCCGGAAAATGGCACTCGACATGCGCATGATAGACCCGAATTACGAAGATCATCCCGACAACAAAGCGAGTCACTGTGCCAAGATGATCGCGGAGTATTATCAAAAATACGACGCCCAGAAAGGCACGCAGTTCGTTTTCTCTGATTTGGGGACATACCAGCCGGGCGACGGGTGGAACGTCTATTCGGAAATCAAGCGCAAACTGACGGAGGACTACGGTATACCGCCAAGCGAGGTGCGCTTCATTCAGGAGTGCAAGACCGACAAGGCGCGGAAGGCGGTGATAGACGCCATGAACGCCGGGACGGTGCGTGTGCTGTTCGGCTCTACCTCTATGCTCGGAACGGGTGTGAACGCCCAGAAACGGTGTGTGGCTATCCATCATCTCGATACGCCGTGGCGACCGTCCGACTTGCAACAGCGTGACGGACGCGGAGTTAGGGCAGGTAATGAGATTGCCAAACATTTCGCCGGGAACAACGTGGATGTAATCATCTACGCGGTGGAGAAGTCACTGGACAGCTACAAGTTCAACCTCCTGCACTGCAAGCAGACTTTCATAAGCCAGCTCAAAAGCGGTGCGATGGGTGCGCGTACCATCGACGAGGGGGCAATGGACGAAAAATCGGGCATGAATTTCTCGGAATACATGGCGTTGCTCTCCGGCAATACCGACCTGTTGGACAAGGCGAAACTGGAAAAGCGGATCGCATCGCTCGAAGGGGAACGCAAGTCGTTCAACAAGGGCAAGCGTGATTCGGAGTTCAAGCTGGAGTCAAAGACCGGCGAGTTGCGCAACAACACGGCTTTCATAGATGCCATGACGGAGGACTGGAACCGCTTCCTGTCGGTGGTGCAGACCGACAAGGAGGGCAACCGCCTTAATATAATAAAGGTGGACGGAGTGGATTCCGCCGATGAGAAGGTCATCGGAAAGCGTTTGCAGGAGATAGCCAAGAATGCCACGACCGGAGGGTTGTACACGCAGGTCGGTGAACTTTACGGTTTTCCGATAAAGGTGGTGAGCGAAAGGATACTCAAAGAGGGATTGGAGTTCACCGACAACCGCTTCGTGGTCGAGGGGAACTACAAGTACACCTACAACAACGGGCATCTGGCGATGGCTGACCCGTTGGCCGCCGCCCGCAACTTCCTCAACGCGATGGAGAGGATACCCTCCATCATCGACCAGTACAAGGCGAAGAACGAGGTGCTGGAGATGGAGATACCGCAGTTACAGGAGATAGCGGGTAAGGTGTGGAAGAAGGAGGACGAGCTGAAGCAGTTGAAGTCCGAACTTGCCGCCCTTGACCGAAAAATTCAGCTGGAGCTTGCGCCACCCACGCCCGAAGTCGCAGAAAAGGAGAATGAAGGGCAACAGCTCAAGCCGGAAGCGGAAGATGTGAGGAACAGGCAGGCGCAATATCCCGAAAATGCACCGCCGCAGATACGCAGTCCGGCGGATAGTATCGTTGCCAACCATGTCATAATCGGGCGTCCGGGACTGTATGCCAAGGAGGAAACCCGGTCCAAAGGATTGAAAATATAACCTAAGGAATTTTATCTGAAGTATTAATAAGGGCTATCCCAAAAGGTCTAAAAGTAAATTTTATCCTTTCTGCAAGTATCTATAGGATGGCAACTGCATTTTTTTCTTTTTGGGCAGCCCTTATTAAAATTTATTCTTATTTTAGGTTATATAC
>ENA-OWYY01000417-OWYY01000417.1-human-gut-metagenome-genome-assembly--contig:-NODE-417-length-11689-cov-6.35757_pt1 | contig 11689 bp, 13 predicted proteins | sample MGYA00249755_ERZ652096 | MGnify/ENA primary metagenome ERZ652096 (study PRJEB26925, sample SAMN05827060) | human gut metagenome | biome: ENVO:2100002; feature: ENVO:00000062; material: ENVO:00002003... | reverse complement strand
GTGTAATATAATACTTGTAAGGAAGATACAACATAACAAGTTACAAATCAAACTCATCACAAAACAAGGAGGATATTAAAAATGAGAAAACCAGTTGTAACAAGAACAATCAGCACACTAAACATCACAGTATTAGGCATGGATACAGTTTCGTGCGAGCCTATGACCAAAACTTATCCAGTCTATGAGAGTGAGGCGCCGAAAGATGAAGCGAAATTGTTTAATTACATTCGTAAAATGTATGAAACAGATACCTTCAAAATCTCAGCAATCACAGACAAGACAGCAGACACAAAAACATACACCATGCCACTCAGTAAGTACATTGCAGAAGCAGAGGAAGTAATAACAGGCAAAGCAGTAGACGAAACAAACGCACAGGACACAGCACAGTAAATAGGAGGTCAATATCATGTTATCAAAGAAAGAATTATTTAACGCAAAGGCATCATCAAAGAAAATTGAGAAGGGATTACAGATTGATGTTGTCAATGTCGGCGAATATGCTGATACTGACAAGGACGGAAATCCCGTATCAGTATCAGTACTAGTTGATAAAGACGGAGAAGTTTTTACAAGCATTTCTAAGACTATTAATGAAACGTTAGATATGCTTGAGGATATCATATTAGATGATGGACATGCCATCATAGAGGTGTGTGAGAATACATCCAATAGTGGTAGAAAATTTTACCAGTTAATGATACTTTAATTATTTAGAGTTATTTATTAATAAAAAGGGGGGGTTTTACCCCCCCTTTGCTTATAAGCATAGGAGGTTTTAAGTGTATGGGTAAGACAACTAAGAAGTCACAGCTCTTAAAGGAATATAATAAAGAGCGAAATCGAATTAAACGATTTATTAGAAATGCCGAAAAAAGAGGTTATGTATTTGAGCCTAATCTTATACCACCGAAGCCAAAAACTATCACAAGTGGTTCTGTAAGAAGGCTATCAAAAATTCGTCCTTCACAGCTTTATAACAAAGCTTATGCAATCAGTGCAATAACAGGACAGCCAATAACAGTTGAGCAGAGAAAAAGAGAAATAAAAAGTGAAGCTTCTAGAAAAGCATGGGAAACTAGGAGAAGAAAAAAAGACCAAGAGGACTATAATCGAATTAAGTCTAACAGAGAATGGAAACAAATGTTTGATGCTTCAAGGCTAGTATGGGATAAAATACAATCTCTGATAGCGAATGTAGGTGTACAACAATCACAGTCAGCAGACTTGTTAAATAATCTTTTAAACTCAGAAATTGAAAAGTATGGCGCAGACACTGTTCTGTATTCCATAGCACAAGCAAGTGAGGATTTTTTAGCAACTTGTGAAGTTATAATTAGATATCATCCAAGTAGTGCTGTATCAAGAACTGCCGTACAACATTTATATACGTTAATAAGTGGCAATTTACCAAGCGATGCAGAACAGGCAGAAATTGATAAAGCATTAGCCAGTGATGAAACGTGGGAAGAAATATGAAAAAGCAAATGAAATATATGGTGGGGGATTTTGAAACCACTGTATATGACGGACAGACATTCACGGAAGTGTGGGCTTCAGCAGTTGTTGATTTAGGCACGGAGGATGTTAAAATTCATCATTCAATTAGAGAGACATATAATTATCTATATAACTTAAAGCAGAATATTTGTATATATTACCATAACTTAAAGTTTGACGGTTCGTTTTGGCTATCATTCTTACTAGCAGATTTGAAATATGAACAAAAACTTTATGTAAACCCGAATAACGATAGTGATGTACACTTTTTAAAAGAAAAAGATTTAACGCCAAAATCTTTTGTGTATTCAATCTCAGACATGGGGCAGTGGTATAGTATACTTATCAAGACACCATACGCATTGATTGAGATTAGAGACAGCTTGAAGCTTTTGCCGTTTTCAGTTGAACAAATAGGGAAAAGTTTTCAAACAAAGCATCGAAAATTAAATATGGAATATAAAGGGCATAGATACGCAGGTTGTCCGATTACAGATAACGAAAAACGTTATATTGCTAATGATGTTCTCGTAGTTAAAGAAGCATTAGAAATTATGCAAGCTGAGGGGCACTTAAAACTTACTATCGGCTCGTGCTGTCTCTCTGAATTTAAAGCTACACTTGACAAACAAGACTATCAAGCATTTTTTCCCGATTTAACACAGTTTAAATTAAACCCACTTGAATATAGATACTCAAACGCAGACGAGTATATAAGACATTCATACAGAGGAGGTTGGTGTTATTTAAAGAAGGGATGCGAAAACAGAATTTACACTGAGGGTATTACAGCAGATGTTAATAGCTTGTATCCATCTATGATGCACTCAGAAAGTGGAAATTATTACCCATACGGTCAGCCAGTTTTTTTCAAAGGTAAAATTCCACCAAAATGTCTTACAGACCAATATTATTATTTTGTTCGTATTCGCACACGTTTTTACTTGAAAGAAAATAAATTACCATTTATACAGATTAAAGGAAGCTTTTTCTATAAGGCTACTGAAATGCTTGAGACATCTGATATAGTTGATAAAGATACAGGAAATGTATGCACATGGTACAAAGATTTTGACGGAAATATTAAAAAAGCTATTGTTGAAATGGTACTTACGCAGACTGATTTTGAGTTGCTACAGGAGCATTACCACCTTGTAGATTTTGAGTTATTGGATGGATGTTACTTTAGAACTATAACAGGAATTTTTGACGAGTATATTAATAAGTATAAGGAAATCAAGCAAAATAGTACAGGGGCAAGGCGAACACTAGCAAAACTCTTTTTAAATAACTTATATGGAAAACTTAGCAGTTCGGATATATCCTCTTTTAAAGTGGCAAGAGAGAAGGACGATGGCTCACTAGGTTTTACAACATTTGAAGAACACGAAAAGAAAGTTATGTATATTCCAATAGGTTCAGCTATAACAAGTTATGCTAGAAATTTTACTATTCGAGCGGCACAGCAAAACTATAAATATTTTGTATACGCCGACACGGATAGCATACATTGTTGCACTACAAAGAAAAATATTAAAGGAATAAAAATACACCCTTCTAATTTTTGTTGTTGGAAGCTCGAGAGCTTTTGGAATGAGGCTGTTTTTGTTCGTCAGAAAACTTATATCGAGCATGTTACGCATGAAGATGAAGAACCAATTAATGAGGCATACTATAATGTAAAATGCGCTGGTATGCCCGATAGGTGTAAGAATTTATTTCTTAAATCAATGGAAGGGGTGACAGATGAAGAACTAGAGAAATACCCGACAATTCAACAGGACTTTTTAAAAACGAAGAGAACGCTTGCAGATTTTAAACAGGGGTTGGAAGTCTATGGAAAACTCCGACCAGTGAGAATAAGAGGTGGAATTGTATTACAAGAGACAACATATAAAATGAGATAAAATGTTTCACGTGAAACATAACAAAAGAGGCAGAAAAAATTCTGCCTCTTTAATATATCTATAACGTTAATTCTTAATGCATGGGTAGGCATACACCCAACTACAAAGGTGTGTCTTATATTTCAAAGAGCCTTCCACACCAATGTTACAAAAATAACTAACGCAGATACCATTAATAATATGCTAGAGCCTTAAGTATACATTCTTTACAGTCAAGTGAATAAAATCTAAAACACCCTCTATCAAAGAAGTATCTCATATAGTCAATTAACCAAGCATTATTTTTGAGCATTACATAATTAATATTGTGGTCATCTGTTGTAACCGAAATTCTTTGTTTAAAATCTGTATCAACTTTTTTGTCACAGTAAACTATACTTTCCTCTTCAAACATTTTAACGCCATATTCTTCACCCTTATATTTAAGCGTACATAAATATCGGCTCTGACCTTTCATTTTTTCAATGAAAGCATTATTATCATTGAGGTAGACATTCTGTGACGCATAGGCTACATAATTAGATTTGTTAAAAGCTCTATTGAATAGTGAACTTTCTTGTAACTTAGAGGCACTTTCATTATATCCCTGTTCAAGAACAAACCCATCGCCACGTAAAAACTTCACGTCAGATGTGAGTCTGTCAGTAATATCTAATGCCGTGTAATAAGGATTTAATAGCGTCACAGCGTTTGAAATCATTATTACAGGCACATATCTAACTTGACTATTATTACCCCTTGCTATTGAAGTATGTATACTTATAAATTTACTAACTTCATCAGCACAATAATGATTGGTTTCAGACTGAAATTCGTCAAGAAGTATTCTTGATACATCACTTAGATAATGAGAATATTTTTTTACTTTATCCGCACAATTTAGCGCGACAGCATAGCCGCAGGATTTTCCTTCATCCTCTTCGTCGTATGCACTGCACAGAAATAATTCATACATTTTACTATTGCCGATTTGTACACCCTTCATGGTGTATGCTGAGAAAAAAAGATTATGTATATCTTTAAAGAATTTGTCCGCGGAGTCCTTTAACTCGTCTTGAAATCTATACAGTAGACAAAATTTCTCATTATACTTTAAAAAGCGGTTAATTAGGTATCTATTAAAATATGTTGTTTTTCCTGCACTTCTATTTGATGTTGAAATATAAATTTCGGGTACATTTCCATTAATATCTTTCATGCTTAATAGCTTAGTGCCATCATAGTATTTTATTTCTTTCATTTATCCACTTCCTTTAGTTTATTATATCAAATTATCCACAATTTGTCAAATTAATGTTGATAATTTGTGGATAATATGTTATAATAAGAAAAAAGAAAGGAGGTCTCTATTATGATTAACGACTTATCAACATTAATTTCCACGCTTGGATTTCCCATGGGAATGTGTCTAATTATGTGTTATTACATTTACAAAATTGGTGATGCACATAAGGAAGAGACAGCCAAGTTTGCAGAAGCACTCAACAATAATACAGTCGTGCTTCAAAAACTTTGTGATAAGCTTGACAGTGAGGTGAATGTTAATGACAAGTAGTGATATTATAACAGTGGCAAGAACGTACCTTGGGAAGCCCTATGTATGGGGCGGAGAGTCTGAGTCTGAGGGTGGATATGACTGTAGTGGTTTTGTATATTCTGTACTTAATAAGTGTGGCATGAAAGTACCAAGAACTACAGCTCAAGGCTACTCAGCGTTAGGCAAAAAAGTAACAAATATTCAAAGTGCTGATTTACTTTATTTTGGTAAATCAACCAAGAGAATTACTCACATAGCAATTGCTATTAATGGTACACAAATGATTGAGTCGATAGGAAATAGTAAAAACACAAAAACAAACAAGGGTAAGGGTGTTTCAATTACTAATATTTCTCACCGAAACGACTTATTACTTGTTAAAAGAATTGTTGATTTTAAAAAGGAGAAATTAGCAAATATGTCTTTATTGAAAAAAGGTACTAAAAATAACGATGTTACTGTATTTGAAATACTAATGTCAAAGTTAGGATATTATACAGGCTCAATTGATATTCACTATGGTAAAGGGTGCGTATCTGCATGTATTAATTTTCAGAAAGACCATAATCTTTTACAGGACGGCGAGTGTGGTAACAATACATGGAAATCACTTCTTAGTGAGGTAATTTAATGTCATGGGTAGTTATTGAAGGTACTAGGAAGTATCTGACACAAGCGCAGATGGAAAATAACGCTGTAGAGTTTAACGCTTATTTTACTGGAAAATACACACTTGAAAGTATCTGTGGTATGCTAGGGAATGTTCAGAGAGAAAGTACCTTAAACCCAGGGTTAAAAGAAACATTAAGTATATCTAGTGGGTGGGGGCTAATTCAGTGGACACCATCAGCAAACCTCACTGACTACGCAAGCGCTCAAGGTAAGGATTGGAAAGATGGCAACTTACAGTGTCAACTTATTAATGCCGAAGTACTTGAAGGCTATGGCGGTCAGTGGATACCGACTAAAAGGTATCCGTACACAGGACAACAATTTTCACAGCTTACGAATGTTGAGGAAGCTGTGAAAGCTTACTGTTTTGAACGTGAGCGTGCAGGAGTTGTTGCACTCGATGAAAGAATACAGAACGGAAAGAATTGGTTCGAGTATCTTAGTGGTGCGCCTGTACCGCCCACACCCCCCACACCGCCCACACCATCAACAAGAAAACATTTACCTATTTACATGATGTTGCGCAGACGATTTTAAGGAAGGAGAATGATAATGGCTAAATTATCAAAAGACGAACTAATCGAAAAAGTAAAAAAATATGTCGGTGATAGAACGGATGACGAAACAATTGAGATTATTGAGGATATATCCGACTCAATCGACTCGTCCGATGCTGACGAGTGGAAGAAGAAATATAAAGAAAATGACAAAATGTGGCGGGACAAATATATTTCAAGGTTTTTTGAAAAAAATGACGAGGAAAATGAAGACACCACAAACGAGGATGATGATGAGAAGGAATATAAAACATTCGAGGATTTATTTGAAGAGGAGGAAAAATAATGGCAAAAAGAATAGCAAGTAGCACTTTAAATGCTACAACACTCGACATTTTAAATGTTATCAGACAAAATGCATCATATGACTATCAGCAGAATGTACCTGTTGTTGATAAAGCGAGTGATATTCCTAAAGTAGGTGAAGTTATTTATGGTACACCCGCTTTTGCAAATCAGTTTATTAATGCTTTAGTAAACAGAATTGCAATAGTTAGAGTACAGAGTGCAACCTTTAATAACCCTTATAGCATTTTGAAAAAAGGATATTTGGAATTTGGCGAAACGGTAGAGGACATTTTTGTTTCTATTGCTAAAGCTGTAGATTATACACCTGAGAAAGCCAGTGAACGTGAATTTAAGCGTACGTTACCCGATATTAGAAGTGCTTTCCATACAATGAATTGGCGAGTAATGTACCCAGTTACTATACAAGATGAAGATTTAAGACAGGCTTTTCTAAGCGTTGATGGTGTTACGGATTTAATTGCTAAGATTGTAGACAGTGTATACACAGCCGCAGAGTATGACGAGTTTTTACTCTTTAAATACCTTTTAATTAAGGCTATTTCACATGGTAAAATGAAGCCAACAGCTATTGAGAGTGACACAGATTTAACTACATCCGCTGTAGCATTTAGAAGTGCTTCAAATATTTTGCCATTTATGAGTAGTGAATACAACGAAGCAAATGTTAAAACTAACACACCAAAAAGCAGACAGATTATTTTCATGGATGCTAAATTCAATGCACAGTATGACGTTAATGTTTTAGCGAGTGCATTTAATATGGATAAAGCAGACTTCATGGGTAGACTGTTTTTGATTGATAACTGGACTGATTTTGACAACGAGCGTTTTGACATTATCAGAGCAAATTCAGATGGTATTGAGGAAATTACATCCGCAGAACTTGCACTGTTAAATGATGTTAAAGCAGTACTTGTTGATGAAAACTGGTTTCAAGTTTATGACAACAATAATAAGTTTACTGAGCAGTATGTAGCTAGTGGGCTTTATTGGAATTATTTTTATCATGTATGGAAAACAGTTTCAAGCTCGCCTTTTGCAAATGCTATTGTATTTGTAGCTAAGACAGCAGATATTGCATTGCCAGTTTCATTAACTTGCAAGTGTATTAATAAAGATATCTCTGATGAAGCTATTGTTTTAGCTTTTAATGCTGACACAGACGAAGCAAGTCTTAAACCGAATAGCGTACATTTTGTACAGACGGAAGCTCTTACAAATAAGGGAATTGCTGTACAGAAATATGGTGTTGTAATAATTCCTAAGAGTGCAGTCGCAGAGGAGATTACTATTGTAGCAGAGATTGAAGGCACAGAATATACTGCGACAACTACGACAACAAGTGATATAAATGTGAATGCTACTCTTACATTAAGTAAAGAAGTATAAAATAAGTGGTGGGGCTAATTCCCACCACTAATCCAAAAATAAAGGATGATGAACAATGTACATAGTACCCGATAGTGAGGTGTACATGCTGAGTGGAATACCACTTTCCACTCAGCAGAAACACACAATTTATTTTTCAGATAAGAAAACACAATCAAGTTATTTTATTAGTAAAGCCAAAAAGCATTTTAATAAAGTAACTTACAATAGAGTTAATAAGGGTAAATGCCGTTTACAAGCTACGGCAGACACATTATATGACTGCAATTACATGATGTTTCAAAACTCAGCTTTTAGCACACGATGGTTTTATGCATTTGTGACAGGGATTGAGTATATTAACAATGTTACGGCCGAGATAACCTTTCAAATTGATGTTTTGCAGACTTACTGGTTTGACATCAAAAGAAAAGAATGCTTTGTTGAAAGAGAACATTCAGTTAGTGATAAAATTGGTGAGCATATCTTACCCGAAAATGTCGAGTGTGGCGAGTATGTTTACAACGGTGACGCTCAGTTAATCGGACTAGGCTCTTTAAGTACTTGTACCATGGTACTACTTGCCACAACAGGGGGGTATCTATACGATGGTGTTTATAGTGGCTATCAAATAAAAGCCTTTGCTAACACAGAAACGGGCAGTAATAATCTCACTAATTTTTTAAATCAGTACTTAACTACTCCCGAAAATATATTAGCTCTTTACACATGTCCTACAGATATACTACCTGTTAATGTTACGGACGAAGGAGTTAATATTACATTTACAGGGAACACCAACCCAATAAATGTTACTGGTGTACCAATTAGTAATACTGACACAATAAATGGATACACACCGCGAAACAAGAAACTATACACTTATCCATTCAATTTTAATGAAGTAAGAAATAATTGCGGACAAACATTAATCCAACGCTATGAATTCTCAGAAAATCTTACACCATATTATAACATAGTTGGTAACATGACAATGCCAGTACAAGAAGTGCTAAGACTTGACCGATACAAGTCCACAGAAACCACAGGCACAGGCAGAATGGATATGACAGAAACAATCACACTTGACAGCTTCCCTTTATGTTCGTGGAATGTAGACGCATTTAACGCGTGGGTTGCGCAAAATGCTGTACCAATTACAATCAACGCTATTCCGTCCGCCGTTCAAACTGCTACGGGAATGATTACTGGACAATCAAGTAACTCAGCACTGGGTAGTGTGCAAAATATATTAACAAGTGCTTATACAGCGAGTATCTCCGCTAATGATGTAAAGGGTAATTATGCAACTAATAATGCACTATTCGGTAAAGGACAAGTGTGTTTTGAAGCTCAACGAAAGTCTATCACTGCTGAGTATGCAAAGGCGATAGATAAGTATTTTGATGTGTTTGGCTATGCCTGTCATACAACTAAAATACCTAATGTGTCAAGTAGACCACATTGGAATTATACAAAAACTGTTGATTGTACAATAGTTGGCGGAGCACCTAGTGACGATATAGCCTTGATTGAAAGTTATTTTAACAGTGGAATAACGTTTTGGAAAAATCCTAGTGAAGTTGGTAATTATTCGCTTGATAATTCAGTTTAGAAAGGAGGGAGATAAAAAATGAGTAAAGCAAGAAAAGCAAGACGAAGCAAACAGAGAACAGCTTTTAGTGACAGTGTATTTTATCAACTTTACACGTTTGACCAATACTTAGATTTATTTACAGAAATCGCAATAAGCTCGTTTGAATGGACTGGACTACCTAGTACTGTAGATGCTAGATTTATTGAAGTTGGACTGTACGAAAATAAAGCTATGCTGTATTTTAATGATGACGTTATGGGTAATCTATGCTTGAGTGTTGCGCTAGGAGGACAACTTGACGTTTATAACATACCATTATATAGACGTGCTTATGCTTCTAATGGGTATCAGCGTAACTGTAGTCGGGATGATAGTGTTATTATATGGGATAACATGACCCATTGGTGCTGTAAAGATAAGATGTCAATATATGCTAAAAGGCTGGCTGAGCTTGATGCAAGTATCGATATTAACTGTAAAGCTCAAAGAACCCCCGTTTTAATTAAAGGGAGTGAACAACAACAATTAGCTCTACAAAATGCATATATGCAGTTTGATGGCAATCAACCTGTTATTTTTGGAAGTAATGATTTCATGGAGGGGGATGGCAGTTCGTTTGGTGTGTTCACAACGGGTGCACCGTATGTCGCAGATAAGCTATATGAGTTAAAGGTTAATCTATGGAATGAAGCTCTCACTTACTTGGGTGTAACTAACATTAGTATTCAGAAAAAAGAACGAATGATTAAGGACGAAGTGCAGAGACTACAAGGCGGTGTAATGGCTAACAGATATTCTAGGGAATTTGCAAGACAACAGGCCTGTGAGCAGATTAACAGAATGTTTGGTGCTCAGATAAGCTGTCACTTCCGTGATGTATTCAATCAGAATGATGACAGGAAGGTGGATGACGATGAGTGAATATACAACACAAGTTAGATTTATTTGTGAAACAAGTGCAAATTTAACAGAGTCGACAGGGTTTAACGACATTGAAGATGTACTGAATAAGTCTTGGAACAAAATTTTTAGTGACTTTCCTATTTTTGACGAGCTATATCGGCCAGAACTTTGTAAGAAGATTTTAAGACATTACTACACAAGAGAGATATGTTGCGAAACTCTAGGAAGATGGAAGTTGTTTCTTAGTGATAAGATGAAAAACATAATGCCTTATTATAATCAACTTTATCAGAGTGAATTAATAAAGATTGAGCCATTAGTAAGTGTAAACAGAAGTGTATCACATGAGGGTAATGGTAGCGAAACCAAAACCACTAATAGAAATGGTACTAACAATAGTCAATCGAGAACTGATGGAAGCACCGATACTTGGAGCTATTATAGTGATACTCCACAGGGAGGTATTAATGGACTTGAAAGTAACGACTATTTGACAAATGCCACCCATAATGTCGGTACAGATGGTACTAGTAGTACACTCAGTGGTACAACAAGTGATAACGAGACAGGGACAGGAGAGAGAAGCGACAGTTATGTTGACAAGATTTTAGGGTATGAGGGCAATCAATCAGAAATGTTACTAAAGTTTAGGGAAACGTTTTTAAATATTGATATGATGATTATTGACGAGCTTAAAGATTTATTCTTTACTTTATGGTAAAGAGAAAGAGAGGTAAAAAATGAATGATTATGTTGATTTAAAACCATTTAAATTTTGGTGCCAAAAAGTACTACCGTTAGTATATGACGATAGCTTAAGTTATTATGAACTATTGTGCAAAGTTATTGACTATCTAAATAAAACAATCTCGGATGTAATATACTTGCATGACGAATTTGTTAAACTAAAAGATTTTGTTGATAACTATTTTAAAAATTTGGATGTACAACAGGAAATTAATAAGAAACTTGATGAAATGGCGACAGATGGAACACTAACTGCCATACTATGGGGTAAAATTGGTATTATAATACCTTTTTATTTCGGTGCTAAGGGCGATGGTATAAACGACGATACCGAAGCAATCCAAAAATGCTTTGACTATTGCGAAAACAATCCCAACCATATTATTGAGCTAGGCGGATTAAAATACAGAATAACTAAAACAATAAATGTCGGTAGAATATGGAACACAACTATACAAAATGGAAATTTGTTAGCTGACAATGAAGCCATGGAGTGTATATTACAATTTCCTAAAACTGATTTTGATACACCTCTACCTAATACTGATATTAGAGTAGTTAATAATATTAAAATTAATAATGTTGTATT
>ENA-OWYY01000395-OWYY01000395.1-human-gut-metagenome-genome-assembly--contig:-NODE-395-length-12280-cov-8.22757_pt1 | contig 12280 bp, 9 predicted proteins | sample MGYA00249755_ERZ652096 | MGnify/ENA primary metagenome ERZ652096 (study PRJEB26925, sample SAMN05827060) | human gut metagenome | biome: ENVO:2100002; feature: ENVO:00000062; material: ENVO:00002003... | reverse complement strand
GTGGGCTCGGAGATGTGTATAAGAGACAGTCATACCCCATGCGGGCCAGGTCGCTCGCGCAGGCCAGTCCCGAAGGACCGCTGCCGATGACCGCTACCTTGTGTCCGTTGCGCTTGATGTCGGGAGCGGGCATCTTGTCGGCATTCTCGATTTTCCAGTCGCCGACGAAGCGCTCCAGCTTGCCGATAGCCACCGGCTCGCCCTTGACTCCCAAAACGCAGGAGCCTTCGCACTGGCTCTCCTGCGGGCAGACGCGGCCGCAAACGCTCGGCAGCGAGCTGTCCTCGGAGATAACGGCGGCAGCCGCAGCGAAATTACCCTCCACGACCTGATGGATGAAATCCGGAATACGGATATTCACCGGACACGCCGCCACGCAGCGGGGATTCTTGCAATTCAGGCAGCGGGACGCTTCGAGCGTGGCTTCCTCGACATTATAACCGTAGCACACCTCCTCGAAGTTGGTGGCCCGGACTTTCGGATCTTGTTCGCGCACGGGAACGCGCGGAATTTTATTTGCCATAGTTGTTTGCTTTCATTGTTCTGTGGACGCCTTCGGCATTCGGACGCAGAGCATCGCTCCATACTCGTCTGCCGGAAACGTCCGGTTGTGTGTGGATCGGTAGTTATTTGTCGAGCCCGACACGGCATTTGTGACCGTTCTCGCGCTCCTGCTCGATGGCGCGGGCACGCTCTTCCTGCGTGCGGTACATACCCTGACGGCGCATCGCTTCGTCGAAATCGACCTGGAACCCGTCGAATTCGGGGCCATCGACACAGGTGAAGACGGTCTTGCCGCCCACCGTGACGCGGCAGGCGCCGCACATGCCCGTACCATCGACCATCAGCGTATTGAGCGATACGACCGTCGGCAGGGAGTACTCCTTGGTCGTGAGCGTCACGAACTTCATCATAATCATCGGACCGATGGCCACGCAGACGTCGTACTGCTTGCCCCGGTTGTCGATCAGGTCTTTGATCAGGGCCGTTACCATACCTTTGAAGCCTTCGCTGCCGTCGTCGGTAGCGATGTAGAGATTGTCCGCTACGCGGGCCATCTCCTCGGTATAGATCAGCATCGACTTGGTCTTGGCACCGATGATGACATCGGCTTTCACCCCGTGTTCGTGCAGCCATTTTACCTGCGGATAGACCGGAGCCGTACCCACGCCGCCCGCTACGAACAGGAAGCGTTTCTTGCGCAGGGTGTCGAGATCTTCGTGAATGAACTCCGAGGGGTGCCCCAGCGGACCGACGAAATCGGCCAGCGCATCGCCCTGCTCCAAGGCGCAGAGCTTGCGGGTCGAGGCTCCGATAGCCTGCGTGACGATCGTTACCGAGCCTTGCTCGGCGTCGTAATCGGAGATGGTCAGGGGTACTCGTTCGCCGAATTCGTCGATGCGGACGATGATAAACTGTCCGGGTTTTGCCGCTCGTGCTACGCGGGGCGCATGAATGCGCATCAAATAGATGTTCTCCGCGAGCACTCTTTTTTCAAGGATTGTGTACATTACTTTTTTATAAAAGGTTCTATTTGTTTCCGTTCTCTCCGCTCGGCTCCGTCCGTACAGGTCGGTACCGCGCCTGTCTGCCGGAAAATGTCGGAGTTCCCGCCTTTTTCCGTCCGGCCTCCTGTTTCGGCCGGGTCTCTTCGTACCTTACTCTTCGACAGCGGCCGTCAGGCGGATGCTCTGCATCGGACGCGCGGGGTCGTTGGCGATAAGTATCAATCGCTCCGACCAAAGACCGTAATCCCGCCGCGACGCATCGAATGTCACCACGATTTCGCACGCCTGGCCGGGTTCGATCCGCTCTCCGCCGCGAAGCGAACATCCGACACCTTTCGGAGTTTCTACGGCCCGGATTATCAGGGTCGATTTGCCGTAATTACCAAGTGTCAGAGATCGCTCTGCCGGAGCTCCTGTCCGTTTCACGGGGCCAAAATTAATAATATTTTTGTTCACTTGCCACTTTGGGGCGTTTTCTTGTTCCACCCGGCGGGGATCGTCCACGGCAAAGCCGTGCAGAAAGATGTCGGTCCGTGTAGGACGACCGTCGATACAAACCGTGAGCAACTCTTTCAACGTGCCGTAACGGGGATTGTCCGCCGGCAGGTCGTAGCTGAAGGTAAGGACTCCTCGTTCGTTCGGAGCGATCCGGCGGGGATAGTCCGCCTGAAGAAGTCCGCTCGCCTCTTCGGGACGCAGCTCCAAAGTCAGGGGTTTGTCCGAAAGGTTGGCATATCCGATGGTAGCGACCGAAGTTCGGCCGTTATAAATATAGGTGAAAGCGTGAAAATTGTCTTCGAGTCGCAGTCCGTCGCCGCAGTCGATGGGATAGAGCTCTTCGGGGGTCTTCGGACGACCGATGACGGAACCCGTAATGCGCAGTTTGGCGGCGATGCGGCGGTCGGCCGTAAAGACGGCCAATTTCCGCGAAAAGTTGCCGGGGCGGTTGGCAGGATCGTAAGTTACCGTGATTTCAGCCTCCTCGCCCGGGAGAATCGGTTTACGCGTATATCGGGGTGTGGTGCAACCGCAGGTCGTAGTGACCTGGAGGATCACTTCGGGGTGTTCCCCTTCGTTGCGGCAGACGAAACGATGCGTAACCGGGCCGTCGGTTTCGCGGATGGTGCCGAAATCCCACGCGGGCCGGTCGAATACCAGCCCGGATTGGGCCAGGCACGACAAAGCGTTCAAAATCAGCACAAAAGTCAGTTGGTAGGTTTTTCGAAACATCTCGTAATACGATTAATTCTTCGTAAAGATACGAGGTTTTTGCAAAAAAAACGGGACAAATTTTGCAGGAATAAAAAAATGCTATATATTTGCACTCCGAAAACAGGGGTAAACCCGGGTTTTCGAAAAAGCCTGAATAGCTCAGTTGGTTAGAGCACATGACTGTTAATCATGGGGTCCTAGGTTCAAGTCCTTGTTCAGGCGCTTAAGAAGGCTTCTTGCCTTTCGGGAGCTTAGCTCAGTTGGTTCAGAGCGTCTGCCTTACAAGCAGAGGGTCGGGGGTTCGAATCCCTCAGCTCCCACCAAGTTCTGCAAACGGAGCTACCTGAAAAATTGAAAACCGTGTATCAACAAGATAGACGGTTTTTTCATTTTATCCGTGCACCGGCGGCAATAAGCGCAAACTCCTTAACAGTCGCCGAAATATGATTGAAAGAGTTTTTTCTGCGCCCACCCAATCACCCCGACATTCCGGACGATCGATACGGCGACACCTAAAACAAACGGCGCCCGTCCTGACTCAAATAAATTTGGCGCAGCCCCCGGCTTACACTATATTTGCAAAAATATTTCGTTGCAAAAGTGCCAGCTTTTCCGGCAAAAAGAACAACGACCGCATATTTCACACATGACGAACGATTGGAAAGCGAGATTGGGAATGGTCTATTCGACCGACCCGAATTTCAAATACGACACCGAGGAGGCTCCGCAGACCGAAACCCTCGCTCCCGAACGACAAGACCTGCGCGTCTGGCTCGACCGCAAACAGCGGGGCGGCAAGACCGTCACGCTCGTCAAAGGTTTCGTCGGCTCGGATACCGACCTGGGGGAACTGGCTCGCCTGCTCAAGACCTGCTGCGGCGTGGGCGGGGCAGCCAAGGACGGCGAAATCATCATCCAGGGCGACCACCGCGACCGGGTGGTCGAAATCCTCACCAAAGCGGGTTACAAATGCAAAAAGGCCGGCGGATGACCCGGCCTGCTCCCATGCGCCGTTTCGCAGCGATTCTGTTCCTGCTAGGATTCCTCTTCATCGGAGGAAAATCCGTTCGCGCCCAATACTATTCGTGGGGTGCGGATGCGGCTGCGCTGCGTTGGAAACACCTGCGCACCGAGGACGTACGGGTCGTCTTTCCCGACACAGCATCGGCGCTGGCGCACCGAACCCTGTATTATATTCAGGCGGTACGCCCCACGATTACACACGGTTTCAGCCACCCGCCGCTGAAAATCCCTTTCGTGCTGCATACCGAAAATTTCCAGTCCAACGGTCTGGTGATGTGGATGCCCAAACGCATCGAATTTCTCACCACGCCCTCCGTCGATAGCTACTCGATGCCCTGGGTCAAGCAGCTCGTGGCTCACGAATACCGCCACGCCGTGCAGTACAACAACCTCAACCGGGGGTTGATCCGCATCCTGAGCTACCTGATCGGGCAGCAGGGATCGACCGTCGGCCTGCTTTTCATGCCCCTCTGGGCGCTCGAAGGCGATGCGGTGATGAACGAAACCGAGATGTCCTCCTACGGCCGGGGCCGCCAGCCGCGCTTCACCATCGAATATCGCGCCCTGGGTTACGAGGTGCTCCGCAGGCGCAACTGCGACAAGTGGTTTTGCGGCTCCTTCCGCGATTTCGTTCCCGACCACTACCAAATGGGCTATCAGATGGTCGCCTACGGCTACGACCGCTATGGGGACGAAATCTGGGACAAGACCCTGCGCTACGGCGTTCGCAACGCCTACATGCTGACCTTCAGCACCAGCGTCGCCCTGCGCAAATTCTACGGCACGGGCGAGGGCATCCTCTTCCGGGACGCCTTCGCCGACCTGAACCGTTTCTGGGATTCGCTGCCGAAGGTCGCGGATTCGGGGCGCACCCTCACGCCGCTGCCGGAGAAAAACTACACCACCTATACTCATCCCGTGTCCCTGAACGACACGACGCTCGTAGCGCTGAAAACGGACTTCGACCGTCCTTCGCGGCTCGTTGCGGTCGATTCCCGAACGGGACGCGAGAGGCGGCGCACGTGGACAGGACTCGTCTCGAGCCGCCCCGCAACCGACGGACAACAGATCTGGTGGACCGAATACCGCCGTTCGTTGCTCTTCCCCGAGCGGGTCAATTCCAGGCTCGTCGTCTTCGACCCCGAAAAAAAACGCCCCCGCACCGCACCGAAACTGCGCAATGTCCTCTACCCGACCCCGATCGGGCGAAGCGGCGCCCTGGCCTGGGTGGAATATACGCCCGACGGACACTACACGATCGTCGCCGAAGATTCGCTGCGGCAGCGAACCGCCTGGCCCATGCCGGGCTTCTCCGAAGTGCACGGACTGGCCTGGGACAATGCGACCGAACGGCTCTACACGCTCGTCACCGACGATTCGGGCATGTGGATCGGCCGAATCGAACCCGGCGAGGGCTTGCAGGCTGTCACCCGAGGCGCCTACATCACGCTGAGCGACCTGCGGGCCGCCGACGGCAAGCTCTACTACGGCTCGATCGCCTCGGGCCGCGATGAAGCCCACTGCTTCGACCTCGGCGAAGGGCGCGAATACCGTCTTTCGACTTCGACCTACGGCAGCTTCGCCCCGGCTCCCGCCGACAGCGGAGCCGTCTGGACGACCACCTACGACCGAAAGGGCTACCGCATCACCCGTCAGGAAAACATCGAACCGATTCCGGTCGCCCCGTCGCAACTGCCCGTCGATCTGGTCAATCCGCCCCGCCGCCGCTGGAACGTGGTCAATCTCGACACGGTACGCTATACCCCCGCCGACTCGGCCTCCCTGCACCGCAAATATCCGGCACGCCGCTACCGCAAGGGATTGCACCTGCTCCGGGCCCACAGTTGGGCCCCCGTATCGTTCGACCCGTTCAAGACCATCGAAGAGTTCAACCCCCGGCTCATGTGGGGCGCCACCGTTCTCTCCCAAAATCTGCTGTCGAGCACCGAAGCCTTCGCATCGTGGGGCTGGAGCCGGGCCGACGGCCATGTGCTGAAAGGTACGATCCGGTATAGCGGCCTCGGCGTACGACTGGAGGCCCGGGCCACCTACGGCGGCGACCGCATGACCTACGGCATCGCCCAGCGGGGCGCCGACGGCAAGGCCGAGCGCCAGCCGGCCCCGGCTCATGCCAAATATTGGTCGGCGGCGGCCGGGGCCACACTGCCCCTCTATTTCGACCGGGGCCGTCATATCCGACAGCTCTCGCTCTCGGCGGGCTGGGAGTATTCGAACGGAATGGTGGCCGACGTGGATGCGATCCGTTACGACGCAGAGGGACGCATCGCCAACCTGCAAACGCTCGGCTACCGCGAAGGACTCCACAAACTCTCGCTGGGAATCGGCTTCTCGGACGTGGTGCGCGCCGCCTACCGCGACGTCGGGACCCCTTGGGGTTATACGCTCTGGGCCGGGTACGACCTCAACCCCGAAAACCGCAACTTCAGCGACCTCGTATCGGCCTACGCCCGGATCTACACGCCCGGGTTCTTCCGCCACAACTCCCTCTCCGTAGCGGCAGCCTACCAAACTTCCGTCGGCGGCTACCGCTTCCCGTCGGGTCTGCGATTCCTCGGCTACAAATCGACCCGGCTGCTGCCCCGGGGCTTCTCCTCGTCCGACATTTCGAGCAATAATTACCTGGCCGGCTCCGTTGATTATCAGTTCCCGCTCTGTTATCCCGAAGGTGGAATTTCGGGCGTGATCTACTTCAAACGCATCCGGCTGAACGTCGGGGCCGACTACGCTCGGTTCCAGGAGTTCGGCAGCCGGGGCAAAACATGGCGCGACATTTACTCGTACGGCGGCGACCTGCTTCTGGACCTCAACATCCTGCGTATGTCGGCAGCCGCCACAGCGACCGTAAAGCTCTCGCTCTACAAGCCCAGCGAGGGGAGCTGCTGGTTCGGCTTCGGCCTGGAGCTGCCGTTCTGATCCGTCCGGGCGGCAGAACCGATAAAATCAGCAAGCGACCCGCAGAAAACCGGAACGTATAATCCGAGATTTTTCATACCTTTGCGAAAGCGAATGCTTTCATTTAGACAGGCTTCGCCGAGGCATAACCGAATAAATTTGTCCTTGCCCTCGGCTTGCGCCATCTTTCCAGAAGATGGGAAGCGCCTCGGAAAACTGGGAACAAGTTCCCGTTTTCTCTCGGCTTTCACTATCTTTGCAGAAGATAGGAGGCGGTTCGGCAATTTTCGAGAACAAGTTCTCACAATTGCCCTCACCTTTCACTATCTTTGCGGCATATTGAATTGAACCGATGAAAAAACAGACCCCGCATAAACCGCTGCCCAAATCCGTCAAATGGCTCTGGGGCATCGTATTCGCCCCTTTCGCACTCTTGCTGCTCCTGCTGTTGCTCACGGCCGCCGGCCTGTTCGGGCGGCTGCCGTCGTTCGAGGAGCTGGAGAACCCCAAGAGCAACCTGGCCACCGAGATTCTCTCTTCGGACGGCAAGGTACTGGGCACGTTCTTCGTGCAGAACCGCTCCTACGTACAGTACGACGAACTCTTCCCGCTCGACTCCGCCCAGCTGCTCCGGCTCGACGGATACGACGTGCCGCCGATCATCGCGGCCCTGGTCTCGACCGAGGACGTTCGTTACCGGGGACACTCGGGCATCGACCTGATGTCGCTGGTACGCGTAGGCGTCAAGACCGTCCTGATGCAGAACACCTCGCAGGGCGGCGGCAGTACGATCACCCAGCAATTAGCCAAAAACCTCTTTCCCCGCGACATCAACGAGAACCGGGGCAAGATCGCCCGCACGACCAAGCTGGTCGTATCCAAACTCAAGGAGTGGATCACGGCCCTGAAACTCGAATACAACTACACCAAGGAGGAGATCGCCGCCATGTACCTGAATACCGTGGAGTTCGGCTCGAACGCCTACGGCATCAAATCGGCGGCCCACACCTTCTTCAACAAGGAACCCCACGAACTCAACATCCAGGAAGCCGCCCTGCTGGCGGGACTGGTCAAGGGTCCCACGATGTATTCCCCCCGCCGTAACCCGGAAAATGCCCTCGCACGCCGTAACCTGGTGCTCGACCGCATGGCATCGGCAGGCGCCATCACACGCCACCAGCGGGATTCGATCGCGGCCCTGCCGATCCTGCTCAACTACAAGCCGGTCTCGCACAACGAAGGCCCGGCGACCTATTTCCGGGAGATGCTCCGCCTGACGATGAACGCCGAACGGCCCAAGCGCCGCCAGTTCCAGAACGACTGGGACTACGAACAGGCGGTCAAGGAGTACGACGAAAATCCGATCTACGGCTGGTGCCTGAAGAATACCAAAGCCGACGGCACGCCCTACGACATCTACCGCGACGGTCTGAAGATCTACACCACGATCGACTCCCGGATGCAGGAATACGCCGAGCAGGCCATTCAAAAGCAGATGGAGTCGGTGATCCAGCCCCAGATGGACGCACAGTTCAAACGCACCAAAACGCTCTTCATCGACGCAGACAGACAGGAGCGTGAGCGCATCATGCGCAACGCGATCCGTTACTCGGACCGCTACTACCAGATGCAAAAGGCAGGTGTGGACGAAAAGACCATCCTGGCGAGCTTCGACAAGCCCTGTCCGATGAAGATCTTCACCTACAAGGGAGAACGCGACACGGTACTCACGCCCCGGGACTCGATCCTCCACCACAAGCGGATCATGCGTGCCTCGTTCGTGGCGATGGATCCCCGCTCGGGATACGTGAAGGCCTACGTGGGCGGTCCCAACTTCCGCTACTTCAAATACGACATGGCCAAGCAGGGCAAGCGGCAGATCGGATCGACGATCAAACCTTTCGTCTATACCTTCGCCATCGACCACCTGGGACTGAGTCCCTGCACGCCCGTACCGAACCTGCCGGTGACGATCGAAACCGCCAACGGGGTACCCTGGTCGCCCAAGGAGGCCGGCAAGGTCGAACAGAACGGCGAGATGCACCCCCTGAGCTGGGGCCTGGCCCGCAGCCGCAACAACTATTCGGCGTGGATCATGAAACAGGCCAAGCAGCCGCAGGCCGTGGCCAACTTCATTCACAACATGGGCATCCACAGCTACATCGATCCTGTGCCTGCGCTCTGCCTGGGAACCTCGGAATCCAACGTCTATGAAATGGTGAGCGCCTTCTCGACCTTCGCCAACGAAGGCGTCTATACCACTCCGATCTTCGTCACCCGCATCGAAGACCGTCAGGGCAACCTGATCGCCAGCTTCGCCCCCCGGACGCAGGATGCGATCAGCGAACACACGGCCTACACGATGCTCACGATGCTCGAAGGAGTGATCCGTTCGGGTACGGGCGGACGCCTGGGATGGGCCTACAACATGCAGAATGTCGAAGTCGGCGGCAAGACGGGGACCTCGCAGAAGAACCGCGACGCATGGTTCATGTGCGTCCTTCCCAAACTGGTAGCCGGCTGCTGGGTCGGCGGCGAGGATCAGGCAGTGCGCCTGGTATCGCGCGGCGAAGGCAGCGTAATCGCCCTGCCGATCGTGGGCGAATTCCTCAACCGGATTTACGCCGATCCTTCGACGGGTATCAGCAAGCAGGATCTCTTCACGCGTCCGGCCGTCATGCCGGTTTACGATTGCGACGAAACCGAGAAAACGGACGACAGTGCAACCCGGTACGAAGAAGACGAATTTTTTGAGTAATACAACCTATAACACCTTTGAGAAAGCCATGAAATTAGCCATTGTCGGGGCCAGCGGAGCCGTTGGCCAGGAATTTATGAACATTCTGGAAGAGAGCCGTCTGCCCATCGACGAATTGCTACTTTTCGGTTCGGAGCGGAGCGCCGGACGCAAATACCCCTTCCGGGGCAAGGAACTCACCGTACGGCTGCTCGCCCACAACGACGACTTCTGCGGCGTGGACATCGCGCTGGTATCGGCGGGCGGCTCCACCTCGAAGGAGTTCGCCGAAACGATCACCAAGCACGGCACGCTGATGATCGACAATTCGAGCGCTTTCCGCATGGACGAAGACGTTCCCCTGATGGTTCCCGAAGTAAACCCCGAAGACGCCCTGAACGCCCCCCGGCGTATTATCGCCAACCCCAACTGCACGACGATTCAGATGGTCGTGGCACTCAACGCGCTCGAAAAACTCTCGCACATCCGCCGCGTGCACGTAGCCACCTACCAGTCGGCCAGCGGCGCCGGCGCACAGGGGATGGCCGAACTGGAAGAGCAGCACGCGACTCTGGCAAAAGGCGGCGAACCCCGTGTGGAAAAATTTGCGTATCAACTGGCTTACAACCTGATACCTCATATCGACGTCTTCACCGACAACGACTACACCAAGGAGGAGATGAAAATGTATCACGAAACCCGCAAGATCATGCACTCGGACATCGCGGTTTCCGCGACCTGCGTGCGCGTACCCGTGATGCGGGCCCACTCGGAGAGCATCTGGGTGGAAACGGAGCGCCCGATTTCGCCCGAAGAGGCACGCGACGCCTTCGCGTCGGCCCCGGGCGTCGTGCTGCAGGACGCTCCGGGCGACAAGGTCTATCCGATGCCGCTGTTCGCGGCCGGTCGGAACCCGGTGTACGTGGGCCGCATCCGACGCGACCTCACCTCGCCCAACGGCCTCACGTTCTGGTGCGTCGGCGATCAGATCCGCAAGGGTGCCGCCCTGAACGCGGTGCAGATCGCCGAATGGCTCATCGCACACCGCGCCTGACGGAACAACCGGAAAATCACGGCGGGACCCCGATTCGTCCCGCCGTTGTTTTTTCGCAAAAAACCGTCGGCATAGCATCGATTCCGCAGCGCCCGCACTAAAAAATTTGGGATTTCGTTAAATAAAGAGTAACTTTGTGCGATTATCGCCGGATAATTGCGGAAAAACCTGATCCCGATGAGAAAAGAAAGGCTATATGTCTTGTGCACAGTGTGCTTTGCGATCCTCGCTGCGGGCTGCAACAGCGTACAGCAGGTTCTGAAAAGCGGTCGGCCCGACCACATGTACCAAACCGCTCTGAAACATTACCAGAACCAGAAGTGGTCGAAAGCCGCGATGCTGTTCGAAGCGGCCGCACCGTACTACTCCGGAACGATGCAGGAGGACAGTATCGCCTTCATGACCGCTTTCTGCAAGTTCAAGACCCGCGACTACGAGGTGGCCACGTCGATGCTCGACGACTTCCGCCGCAAATTCGGACGCAGCGTCTTCCTCGAAGATGCCGAAGGAATTCTCGCCTTGAGTTACTTCTACCTGGCACCGGGCCCCACCCGCGACCAAACGATGACCACGCAGGCTATCGTGGCGGTCAATGAATACCTGGCCCACTACCCCAACAGCTCCCGCAGCGACGAATTCCGCGAGATGGACAAGATCCTGACCCAGCGGCTGCACGACAAAACTTACCTGAACGCTTACACATACTATAAAATCGGACGTTACAAATCGGCGATCGTAGCTCTCAAGAACGCGCTGAAGCTCTATCCCACCAGCTCCCACCGCGAAGAGATCATGTACCTGATCGTCAAATCCGGCAGCAAGCTGGCCGACAACTCCGTGCAGGACAAGCAGGCAGACCGCTACCTCTCGACGCTCGACTCCTATTACTCGTTCGTGGCCGAATTTCCCGAATCGCACTACCTCAAGGAGCTCGACCGGCTGGCCCAGAACGCCAAAGACTTTTTAGACCGAAACAACAAAGAAAAACAATAATTCCATGGAGATCAAGAAAAGCACTCCCACCAACACCGTAACCCGTAAACTGGTCGATCTGGATAAGGAAACCGGCAATATTTACGAAACGGTCAATATCATCGCACGCCGCGCCAACCAGATTTCGACCGAACTGAAAGCCGAACTCACGCGCAAGCTGGCGGATTTTTCGTCGCCGACGGACACGATGGAGGAAACTTTCGAAAACCGCGAGCAGATCGAGATCTCGCGTTACTACGAACGTCTGCCCAAACCGGTGCTGATCGCCACCGAGGAGTTCCTCGACGGCGAACTCTTCTACAAGGAGAACAAACCGCAAGCCTAAACATCGCGGTATGAGCCTCGAAGGACGACATATCCTGCTCGGCATCACAGGCAGCATCGCCGCCTACAAAGCGGCCATACTCTGCCGCCTGCTCAAAGGCGCAGGCGCCGAGGTGAAAGTCGTAATGACTCCGCTGGCCAAGCAGTTCATCACTCCGCTGACCATGGCGACGCTCTCGAAGCATCCCATCCTGGTCGAATTCTTCAATCCGGAAAACGGGGAGTGGAACTCCCACGTCTCGCTCGGCGAGTGGGCGGACTGCCTGCTCATCGCCCCCGCGACGGCCAATACGCTGGGCAAGATGGCACACGGCATCGCCGACAACCTGCTGCTGACGACCTACCTTTCGGCCCGCTGCCCGGTAGCGGTCGCCCCGGCGATGGACCTGGACATGTTCGCGCATTCGGCCACACAGGAGAATCTGCGGATTCTGCGCAGCCGAGGCGTACGGATCGTCGAACCGGCCGAAGGGGAGCTGGCGAGCGGACTTTCGGGCAAGGGACGCATGGCCGAAC
>ENA-OWYY01000378-OWYY01000378.1-human-gut-metagenome-genome-assembly--contig:-NODE-378-length-12962-cov-40.4104_pt1 | contig 12962 bp, 10 predicted proteins | sample MGYA00249755_ERZ652096 | MGnify/ENA primary metagenome ERZ652096 (study PRJEB26925, sample SAMN05827060) | human gut metagenome | biome: ENVO:2100002; feature: ENVO:00000062; material: ENVO:00002003... | reverse complement strand
AGCACGGTGCGGACGATAGCCTGTGCTTCGCCCGCCTCATATAGAGGGGTAATGGATTGCCAAAGTTGTTGATACGTTTTCATCTCTAAATCGTATATTATGATTTGATTTGAGAGCAAAGGTACGACATTTTATCGAAAAGTAAGTAAAAAACGAAGAAAAGTTTTAGATATGGAACAAAATAATGTTTCTTTTCAGAATGTGAAGACGGGCGAACCGTTGTCGCAAAAGGAAATAGACGAAATGTTTATGCGCCGCTGTCTGCAGCTGGCGAAAAACGGAAGAGAGAATGCCAAACCCAATCCGATGGTGGGAGCCGTTATCGTGAGTGGGGATGGTAGAATCATCGGCGAAGGCTATCATGTAAGATGCGGAGAAGGGCATGCTGAAGTCAACGCCTTTGCATCTGTTAAGCCCGAGGATGAGCATCTATTAAGCCAAGCTACCATCTATGTGAGTCTCGAACCCTGCTCTCATTATGGCAAGACGCCGCCTTGCGCCGATTTGATAGTAAGAAAAGGAGTAAAGCGATGCGTTTGCGGCTGCGTAGATCCCTTTGCCAAGGTTCAGGGCCGCGGTATCCGCAAGATTCGCGAGGCAGGCATTGAAGTAACTGTAGGCGTTCTGGAGGCGGAATGTCTCGAACTCAACAAGCGCTTCATCACCTTCAACACCCATCAGCGTCCTTACATCATCCTGAAATGGGCGCAGACCGCGAATGGCTTTCTTGACAACGGGGGTAGGGGTATGGCTATTTCCTCGCCTTTCACCAAGATGCTCTCCCACAAGTTGCGTGCTGAGAACGATGCCATCCTCATAGGCCGCGTAACCGATGAGCGCGACCACAGTCAGCTCAACGTTAGAGATTGGAGCGGCAAGGACCCGATGCGCCTGGTCATCGACCGCCATCATCCTTGTTTCGAAGGTCTGGATTTCTCACGGGGCAAGACGGAAGTGTTGCAGCAAATCATGCAGTACTTATATAATAATAAGGTGCAGTCGCTGATAGTAGAGGGAGGCGCCATCACCCATCAGGCATTCCTCGATGCTGGACTTTGGGATGAAATCAGGGTAGAAACGTTGTTGTCCACATCTGTGGAAAACTCCGTAACTTCTGGAACGCCAGCGCCTATGCTTCCTCATAACGTCCGGTTAATCAGCCACGAGGCGTATGATGGAAATGTTATCAACACCTACGAGCGGATGTAATCTTCTCATAGATTTGCTTTTCCCTTCGGCCAGCGATTTTCAATTCACAGATGACACAGATTTAGTGGCGTATACCCAATTCAACATTTAACATTCAACACTTAACATTCAAAAAAATGAGTAACAGATTTACATCGCGTCTGAGCGATGATGACGATTTCAAGCGAGACGAACTGATACGTAAGATTGAGCATTCGGTAGAGCAGATGACGCTCTCAGAACTGGAAGCCCTGTCCTACGATATGTTTACCAAGGGTTATATGGAGGATTATTAGATTCCTGTTTTAACATAAATAGTTTCGAAGACTGATGCAAGTACTTACGAAAGCCGATAAATAATGAGGTTTCTGTCCAACAATTAGACGCCGGTGTCTAATTGTTGGACAGTTTGTTTAATGAGGGTTTTTATTTAATGGTTTGATTATCAGGAGAAATGCTGTTTTGGAACGGCTCTTGTCCTTATCATGCCAAAATGAAGAAGATTATGAAAAGAACAGGAATATTGATAGGATGGTTGGTCTGGGCGGCTGGCGTCTCGGCACAGAGCTGGAGCCTTGACGACTGCATGAAATACGCCGTGGAGCACGCCACGGAGGTGAAGCGGGAGGTGGTAAACGCCCGCCAACGCAAGCAGGATTACCAGCATGCTGTGGCTGGATTCCTGCCTACCGTTACGGGCGGCGTGCAGGGACAGTATGCCTGGGGACGAAACATCGATCCGGAAACCAATACTTATAATAATGTAACGACATTCAACAACTACTATCAGCTTTATGCCGAACTGAATGTATTCGACGGTTTCGCCACCATCAACGCCTTGAAGCAGGCTAAGTTGAGTCGGGATTATTCAGCCACGGCGATGCAGAAGATTCAGGACGACCGAGCCATCGACGTGATGCAGAAATATGTGGATGCTGCCTATGCTGAGGCTAGCATTCAGATAGCAAGCGAGAAACTGAACGAAAGCAAGCGGATGCTGGCGAAGATGGAGCGTCTGTATGAACTGGGCGAGAAGGGACGCCCGGATGTGGTGCAGATGGAATCGCAGGTGGCAGAAGATGAATACAATCTTACGCATCAGGAGAATGTGGCAAAACAGAGTCTGCTCGCCTTGAAATCCGCGATGAATTTTCCGGTGGATGAAGAGCTGAAAATTCTGATTAAAGAGGAGCAGAATTTGAAGTTAACGTCTGATAATAAAGAGGTTTCTGAATCTGGAGTAAACTACGAAACCGTTTACCAGGCCTTCCAGCATATTTCTCCCGATTTGAAGTCGGCAGAATACGAAGTAGAGCGGGCACGGTATGATTACAAGATTGCAAAAGGCAGATTGCTGCCATCACTCTCTCTCGGTGGTGGCATTTCTACCAACTATTATAAGAATCTCTCTCAGAAAGGGCAATACGATGGGTTTGCCTCGCAGTTTCACAACAACCAGGGCGAATACCTCGCATTGACCCTTTCCATACCTATTTATAATAGCGACCGATGGCACAGCGTGAAGAAGGCACGCAACGACTGGCAACTGGCACAGGTGAACCTGGAGGAAACCCGTCGCAAGCTTCACGACCAGATAGCCCAGGCGGTAATGGATGCAGAGGGTTACGCCAAGGAGTTGCATCAGATGCAGAAGAAGGTGGCCTCAGATTCGCTCGCCTATCACATGTCGAGCCGGAAGTTTGAAGAAGGAATGCTTTCCACCTTCGATCTTCATACCGCAGCTCAGACGCTTCTGGAAAGCAGAATCAAGGAACTCCAGATGCAGATGCTGCTCATTATCAAACAGAGATTGGTTGCTTATTATCAGGGAGAAAATTTAATAAGATAAAATTATGGATATAAAGATAGAAAAGAAAAAATATCTCGTGCCTCGCAAGTATTGGGCATGGATTGGCGGAGGAGCGGTTTTGATCACAGTCCTCATTTGGTTGGGATTGAGCAATTTCTCTTCCACCCTGAAGGTGGATAGGAAGGGATTGAGCATCGGAACCGTGGAGAAGGCGCAGTTCAACGATTATGTTTCGGTGGATGGACAGGTGGTTCCTATCTCCGTGGTGCAGATCAGTTCAGAGGAAGGCGGTATTGTTCTGGAGAAAGTGGTGGATGAAGGTGCCCACGTAAACAAGGGCGATGTGATCGTGAAACTGAGCAATTCGAATCTCGACCTGGAGATTCTGAATGCCGAGAGCGAACTTGCCGAAAAGCAGGACATGCTTCGCAACACCCAGATTTCGATGGAGCAGGACCGCCTGAACAATAGCAACGAGGAACTGTCGCTTTCGCAGGATGTTATTACCAAGCGCCGTTCCTATCAGCATCAGGCGGCGTTGCACAAGGAAGAACTCAATTCGCGCGAGGAGTATCTCAAGGCAAAGGAAGATTACGACCTTGCCGTCAAGAAGCATGCGCTCATCAACAAGCGATTGAAGAAGGATGCACAGCTCCGCCGTTCGCAGATGGATCAGATGGGCGATAATCTGGAAGCCATGCAGAAGAATGTGCAGCTGGTTCGCCAGCGCAAGGAGAAGCTGAACATCCGCAGCACCATTTCGGGCGAAATCGGTTTGCTCGATGTGGAGTTGGGACAGAGCATTTCTGCCGGACAGAAGATTGGAGTCATCAACGACCTCAGCGATTTCAAGGTGCAGGCGCAGGTGGATGAGCATTACATCGACCGGGTAAAACCGGGACTTACAGCCTCTTTCGACCAGAACGGCAAGCATTATCTCCTGCAGGTCCGCAAGGTTTATCCCGAGGTAAGAGACGGCAGGTTCCGCATCGACTTCATCTTCAAGGGTGTTCGCCCTGGCAACATCCGAACCGGTCAGACTTATTATGTAGATTTGCAGCTCGGTCAGTCGAAGCAGGCAATAATTATCCCTAAAGGCACGTTTTATAGTGTAACGGGCGGTCAATGGATTTTTGTTTTAGACAAGAGTGGCAAGAAGGCTTATCGCCGAAAGATCACCATCGGTCGCCAGAATCCTCAGTATTATGAGGTGATTGAAGGCTTGGAGCCAGGCGAGCAGGTCATCGTTAGCGGCTATGAAGCCTATAAGGATAATGATGTATTAGTTTTTAATTAGTAGTGATTAGTTAGTAATGATTAATTAGTAGTGATTAGTGATAAATTGGGCTAACGCCCTTGAAACAGGATATTTGATATGAATCATATTATTAACGCATTCAAGAATCTGCCTCGAAGAGGCCAGCACAATTTCGTGAAGATATTGTGTCTCTCGCTCGGATTGGCAATCAGTTCGGTAATTATTGCCGAGATTTATTTCGAGCAGACTTACGATACGTACTTTCCAGGATGGGAAAGGACGTATCAGATTTCAGAAGTGGGAACAATGCCGGGAGACGATGGCAATAAGTCTTTCAATTTCGCCCAAACCTCAGGAGCTACAGCTCCGGGCATCAAACAGTATGCTCCATTTGTGGAGGCTGCTACACGACTTGTTTTTATTGGAGATTTCCAATGTAATATGGAAGACCAAAATGCAATCTCTTGTAAAATAGCATTGGCGGATAGCTGTTTTTTTGATGTCTTTCCCCAAAAGGTAACGATTGGCAAGGCAAAAGAAGTCCTTTCTCGTCCATTCTATTGCATGATAGACTCAGAGACAGCGGCGAAGATGGGCGGCAATGTCGTGGGTAAGCATTTCACGATGGCAAGTTATCCTGGACATACCTTTACTATCGGAGGTGTATTTGAGAGTTTCCCATGGGGATCCTCTTGGCATTCTCTTCAAGTGTTGGTGTCATTGGGTAGTATCGGGGATATGTTTGGTTATGATGGAAGGCAGCAATGGATTGGAAATGATTGTTATCAGTCTTTTATCCGATTGTCAAAAGGGCATAAGCCAAGTGAACTTCATCCATATATCAACAAGATGAAGCAAGACCACTTCCCGTTGAAAGAATGGAAGAAAGCGGGTATTTCATTAGATTACGACTTTACCGTTCTCAGCGAAATGTACACGCAAAGCCCTTACATCAAGAAGATGGGATGGATCATGGGTATCATCGCTTTTGTATTGCTTTTCACTTCCGTGATGAATTACCTGCTCATCATCGTGGGTAATCTCGTAACGCGTTCTCGTGAGATGGCTGTGCGTAAATGTTATGGAGCGGACCCCAAGAACATCCATGCCATTGTCTTCTCCGAGGCATTGGTACATGTTGGCTTGTCGATTGTTCTTGCAGCTATTTTAGTATTTCTCAGCAAGGGAACGGTAGAGAATTTCCTTTCAGCCCCAGTTAGTGTCTTGGTGCTCAATCGAGGTTGCTGGATATTGGTAGCAATTTGTCTCTTAGTGCTTTTAGTGGGTGGATGGATGCCTGGTTGGCTTTACTGCAAGATACCTGTAGCGATTGCTTTCAGGGGGTATAGTGAGAACCGTAAGAAATGGAAGCTCATCTTGCTGGGTGTTCAGTTTATCATTTCGGGGCTATTGTTCAGCTTGCTCTTTGTGGTCAATAATCAATATAATATGATGGTAAACTTGAATCCTGGTTACAAGTATGATAAGATGGCATTCGTTTTTGTAGAAGGACTAGAGAAAGACCAACGAGCGCAATGTCTATCGGAAATTAAGCGAATGCCTGATGTCAATATGGTGGCATCTTGCTATAGTGTTCCTTTGCAAAGTTATAGCTTTAATGGTAATAATCTTTCTTTGCCTGGCGACAAGCGTACTATCCAATTCATTCATGATGCAGGTGGAGTGGATGACAATTACTTCAAGATGATGGACGTTGAGTTTGTAGAAGGATCTTTCTTCACAGAGCGTAATGATAGTTCTCGACAAATTATTATTGACGAGAACTTGGCTAACAAGCTCGTAAAACTTGGACATTGGAAAGATGGAGCCGTAGGTAAGAGGGTTTGGGTATCTTCTCATTGTGATGAGGATGAAACGATGACGATTTGTGGCGTGGTCAAGAATGTGAGGTATGGAACGATTAGCACGTCGAATGCTGATACGAAAGCTACTCCTTTTGTCTATTTCTATGGTCGGGCTAATCGGTGTATGCTCGTCAAGTTTAATGACTTGACGGAAAAGAGTCTCTCTGACTTAAAGAACGAGGTGCAGTCGCTGTATCCGAATAATGAAGTGACCGTTTGTGATTATGAATCCGAGTTCAAGGCACAGTATGCTTCCCAGCTCAATTTCCGCAACGGAATCCTGGTAGCCGGCATCGTAACGATGATTATCGCCCTCTTCGGATTGGTGGGTTATACGAGCGATGAGGTGAACCGCCGCCGTAAGGAGATAGCGATAAGGAAGGTGAACGGGGCGAAGGTGCAGAATATTCTTCGCATCTTCCTGAAGGACATTATGAAGATAGCTTTGCCTTGCATCATCGTGGGCGACTTGGGGGCTTGGCTGATAGCCAGACAATGGCTGATGTCGTTTAGCGAGAAGATTACGATGACGCCTCTGCTGTTTATCGGCGTTACCATCATCTTGCTCGTCATCATCGGGCTTTCCGTCATCATCAACTGCTACAAGGTGGCGAATAGTAATCCTGTGAAGTATCTCAAGGATGAATAAGTCTCCCACAGATTTTCACAGATGACACAGATTTAAGGGCGTATGCCCAAATTAAACATTAAACATTAGAAGAAATGATAAAAGTAGAGAATCTTTGCAAGTCTTTCCGCACAGAAGATGTGGAGACGATTGCTTTAAATAACGTATCTTTCACAGTAGAAGACGGCGAGTTTGTCGCCATTATGGGACCATCCGGTTGTGGCAAATCCACCTTGCTCAACATCCTCGGTTTGCTCGACAATCCAACTTCGGGAAAATATTTCCTGGGTAATCACGAGGTGGCAAACCTGAAGGAAAAGGAGCGCACGGATGTGAGAAAGGGAGAAATCGGCTTTGTGTTCCAGAGCTTCAATCTGATAGATGAATTGAATGTAGAGGAGAACATCGAGCTTCCTCTTACTTACCTCAACATTCCGAAGGCGGAGCGTAAGGCAAAGGTGCAGGCGATTATGAAGCGAATGGCCATCAGCCATCGTGCCAAGCACTTCCCTCATCAGCTTTCAGGTGGTCAGCAGCAGCGAGTAGCCATCGCCCGTGCCGTGGTCTTTGGTCCGAAGCTCATCCTTGCCGATGAGCCTACGGGTAACCTCGATTCCAAGAATGGAGCTGAGGTGATGCATCTGCTTACCGAGCTGAACCACGAGGGCACCACCATCGTCATGGTAACGCATAATGAGCACGATGCCAAGATAGCCCATCGCACCATTCGCCTGTTTGATGGACAGATTGTGGAGGCGGAGGGCAATCAGCTTTAGTGCTTCAGTCACTTCTGAGGGGCATCCGATGCTTTGTTAGAAGAGAAAAGTCATAAATCGCTTGGTGTTAGCCTCTTTCTGCTTCAGCTCTTCTTCCATTCTCTGTATTGCCATCTTGAAGAAGAAACAGATGAGGTGCTCGTCGGTTGCTTCCGTACGAATCATACGGAGGACAGAAATGTATTCCTGTCGGGCTTCGGATGGGATGATGAGGAGAGGATGATTCAATCTTAAGAGAATGTAGTTGCTGATGAGTCGTCCTGTTCTTCCATTCCCATCACGGAACGGATGGAGATATTCGTAGAAGCCATGGAAGCGGGCGGCAAGAATCATGGGATGAACGGCTGCTGAAACGATGGCTTTTTCGGTAGATTCCAACAGTTTGGGAATTCTGGCGATGAGTTCTTCGTGGTCGCCAAATACCGTGTCGCCTGCAGCCATGTCCGTGGTGGTGTATTCGCCCGGAATAGCTTCTGGAGAACGATAGGAAAGCGTATGGCTGGTAACCCGCCTGTTGATTTCTTTCAGAAGATTCTCGTCGAGTGGATGCTGCGTGTTTTGCATCATGTACTCGAAGGCTTCGAAGTGGTCAAGCATTTCGAAAGCCTCGAAAAGAGTCTTTCCGGCAGGAATCATCCCTAATCCTTTCTCCTTCAGTTCCCGGGTATCATCTACGGAGAATGAGTTGCCTTCAATGGCGCACGAATGGGTAGAGAAGAGTACTTCATTATATTTGATGTACTCTTCTCTATCCATTTTATTGATGATAAGGGTTTGATATTTTCCTCTCAAATCCTCGTATTCCTTGATTTCCTTTTCGAATGCCATAATCTTCTGTATTTGTGGGGACAAAGATACGATTTTTATGGATAAACACCAAACTTTTCTTTCAAAAAATGTGCTTATGTTATGGGATGATGATGCGGAAGGTGGTGATTCCCTGTGCCTTGTCCTGATGGAGCGAGAGGCTGCCGCCGCTTATTCGCATAATCTGGCGGGAGAGGGAGAGACCGATTCCGCTTCCTTCCGGCTTCGTGGTGAAGAACGGGATGAAAATGTGGGAGGCTACATCTTCGGGGATGAGACCGGCGTTGTTGCTCACGTCGATGATGATGGATTCCTGGACGTTGGCGTAGGCTTGGAGACGGATAAATGCCTTCTTGCTTGCCGCGGATTGCAAATCCGCGGAGCGGCATTCCTGCTTGTCTTCTCTTTCCTTTTCCCTGAAAGCTTCTACGGCATTCTTCAGAAGATTCGTTACCACGTGAGAGAGGAGGTTCTCATCGGCGTAAACCAGCAAATCCTTGGGAGAAACTTCTATCTCTACTTCGTGGTTGCAGAGCAACGCCATTCTTTCCAGGAATGGTTCCACATAGAAGAGGGCAGGCTGAGGCTGGGGAACATGGGTAAAACGGCGATAGTTGTTGACGAAAGCCAACAGTTCGGTTCCTGTTTTGTGGATGGTTTCCAAGCCTTGCTTCAGGTCTTTATCCTCTGTAACCCGGGTAAGCAGAGTTTCGCTCAACGAAGTAACCGGCGTGATGGTATTCATGATTTCATGGGTCAGCACACGAATCAGCTTGATCCAAGAATCCACCTCCTGGTTGCTCAACTCGTGGCTCACGTCGCTCAGGGCGATGATGCGCACGTGCTTGTCTTTCAGCATGGCTTGCGTCTCATGCTTTGCCAGGTGTTCATCCTTCAGTTTCCCTTTTACCTGGTTCATGTGAGTAAGCACATCCGTATTGAGCAACCGGAGGGCTGCCTGATTGTGCTGCAGGATGTTGTCGTGACAATCTACCACCAGGATGCCCGTATCCACCGCATTCAGAATCTGCTCGTAATATTTCTCCCGATCCATCTGCTCCTCTCTCGTATGTTGCAGGAAAAGCTTGATGCGGTTGAGGGACTGGTGTAGAATATTATCTTCCTTAAACCTCTTCTCCGTAGGAAAACTGAAGGAGAAATCCCCATTATCTATCGCATCAAAAAGGAAGGTTACCTTCTTGATGTTCCGGCGATAGTGGCGGTAGAGCCAGATGTTGACTGCTACTAAAACTACCAAAATCACCAATAAAACGATGATTGCTAACTGATTATTCATCTGATAACTAAAAATCCGTGTAATCTGTGTAATCCGTGCCTAAATTCATAACCCGTATCGCTTAATCTTATTGTAAAGCGTCTGGCGGGAAATGCCCAGTCTTGCAGCTACTACCGACAGATTTCCTTCACATTCCCTGATGGTTTTCTCTATCATTCGGCTTTCCATCTCGTCGAGCGTCTGAACCTCTTCCAGAGGCTTCTCTTTTCTCTGCTGGTTTCCGCCGTCAATATCTTCGGCAGAAATTATTCCGCCATCAGACAGAATCACGGCTTTCTCGATGGCGTGCTGAAGTTCACGGATGTTTCCGTACCATGGCAAACTGGTAAGTTTTTTCTCAGCTTCTTCCGAAAAACGGAGATTCAACTTATTATATAAATCGCCATATTGATGGAGGAATCTTTCTGCCAGCGGAACGATGTCTGATTTTCTCTGTCTCAGGGCAGGCAATTCCAGATGGATGGTATTGATGCGATAGAGCAGATCCTCTCTGAATTCGCCATCGTTTACCATCTGCTGCAGGTTGCGGTTGGTGGCGCAAACCAGTCGTACGTTGATGGGAATCTGCTTACTTCCGCCCACTCTTACGATGCTTCTGCGTTGCAGGGCGGTAAGGAGTTTTGCCTGAAGACCGTAGGATAGGTTTCCTATCTCATCCAGGAAGATAGTGCTGCCGTCAGCAAGCTCAAACTTGCCCGGTTTATCCACCTTGGCATCGGTAAAAGCACCCTTCACATGACCGAAGAGTTCGCTCTCGAACAGGGTTTCCGTAATGGCTCCCATATCCACAGGCAGCATCTTTTTCCCACATCTTGTGGATAAACGATGTATCTCGTTGGCTAACACCTCTTTACCTGTTCCGTTTTCGCCTGTAATGAGGATGTTTGCATCGGTTGCGGCAACTTTTTCCACAATACTTCTCAAATTGTTCATAACTTCGCTATCTCCCCAATACATAGCGCTTTGCGCATCTTTTCCACCAGGTTTTCCACCTTTCCTGTTGATAACGTTATCCACAGCCCTGTTCTTATCCCTAGCCTCTACCAGCGTACGAATCATCTTCTCGTTTTCAAAAGGCTTCACGATGAAGTCGGCGGCACCTTCCTTGATGCCTGTTACGGCAAGTTGAATGTCGGCGTAGGCGGTAAAGAGTACCACTTCGGTTTTCGGGCTGAGGCTCTTGATTTCCCTGAGCCAGTACAGTCCTTCGTTTCCCGAATTGATTCCGCTGGAGAAGTTCATGTCAAGGAGCACCACGTCGGGGTGCTCCTCTCTCAGTTTGGCTGGGATGGAGTTAGGGTTGGCGATGGTGATGATGCCATCGAATATGGGTTCCAGCAGCATCCTTACCGTAGTAAGAATGTTGCGGTTGTCATCAACAATCAATATCGTTCCTTGTTTCTTAATCATGGTGCAAAGTTACGAAATATCATAGAAAAGTGGTAATGTTTGTCTAATAATTAGACGAAAAAATGCCGATAATGACGCCAAAAGTTGCTTTTCCGGCAGCTTTTGGCATCCTTATCGGCACTTGTTTATTCAAAATTCTGATTCCTGATGAGGAATTGCTTATCCTAAAAGGGGAATTACTTATCCTATAAAGGGGAGTTACAGCTCTATCGGAACCACTATCTTTATACTGAAGTTACGGCCCATATTGTAAACGCCTCTTCTGCCTGTAACCTGGTTTACGTCAAGATACTTCAGACGGCTCAGGTGGTTCTGGTAAGCACGGTTGGTAAGGTTCTCGCCCGAAAGATAGAGCGAGAGAAGGCGCTTGCCATGGAGCTTCACGTCGGTACCAGCATACATATTTAATAAGGTGTACGATGGCGTGGCGGTCTCCGTATCGTTGGCTGCGAAATAATGGTTCTGGCGGAGATTGCAATCCATCTGTAGCTTTACGAAGAGATGGTCGAAAGTCTTGCCGTCGCAGACAAACTCATACCTTACATCCGAAACCCAGCGAGGGGCTGGGGTGAATGGCAGATACTTTGATTCGGATGGCTGATGCAACTGAACCGAGTTGACATACGAGAAGGTGTTGCCGATATGCAGATGCTCCACAGGATGGATGTCGATGCTCGCCTCACCACCCAGAATGCGGGCGTCGCCCGAAGTAAACTGATAGGCTGGCGTGTCGTCGATGAGGACAGGCTGATTGTTCTCATCTGCCAACTTCTCGCTGTAGATGTAATGGTTGATGCGATTGGCAAACAGCGAGAGCTCTGCCGAAATGATAGGCGAAGAATAATCCAGACCAAGGTCGAATTGCCAGCTGTTCTCAGGCTTCAGACCGGTATTTCCCAATTCGTATCGCTGTGTTCCTTCGTGCACACCATTCGATGATAATTCGCTGATGTTAGGCGCACGGAATCCTCTTGCTAAGTTCAGCTTGATATTGAAATCAGGCAGGATTTCGTAAGCCAATCCGATGCTTCCGGTCACTCCCTCAAAGTTGCGCTTAAAGGCTTGAAAACGGAATGAATCATTCGATTCAGAACGATGCGATTCTGCATCATCCTCTTCTCTCAAAGCCTCGCTGTGCAGATGGCGATGATCGTATCTGATGCCGCCGCTCAGGTTCAGTTTGCCTATCTCCTTGCTCACCGTGGCAAATACACCATAATCGAAGAGATGATAGGCTGGAATCAGAAATTCAGAACCTTTATTAATCGACTGCTGCCACATACCGTTGATGCCCGTAGAGAACTTCCAGCCATTCATTTCCGGCGAGAGATAATGCAGGTCGTAATTCATGGTATGGAGCATGAAATCGAGTCCGCATTCCTTCGGATTCTCTTCCTCCTCAAACTCCTGACGGCGGTTCTGCTGATAACCCAGGAGGAACTTCAGATTGCCGTCGCCCAGGAACCAGGAATTATCAAGTACAGCCTTGTAATGATGAATCTGCTGATAAGGCATCGGCTTGCCGTAACTCTTGGCATCGTAGCCTTCCGGAATTTCCAGTTCGCCCGTTTTCTCATCTCTTTCTCCCTCTACGATGCCCGGAGTGAGATGATAATAATCGAGTGTGAGATGCGAATGCCCCTGGCGGTAGTTCCAACCTAGAAGCTGCGAGAATGCCTGCTCTCTGAGTGATGAACCGAATACATAGCCATCGTATTTATTCTTATAGGCATGCGCCATCTTTCCGCTGTAGCGGGTGTTCCAGACAAATCCGCCCTGGTTGCCGGCAAAGTTGAGCGAATAATCAAAAAGTCCGTTGTTGGTTTGATAACCCGTTGAGAAATTTGCTCTCATGTCGCCCTTGGCAAGGGTAGGAGCGGAGTGGAAGATGAGGACGCCTGCCATCGCATCCGATCCATACAT
>ENA-OWYY01000330-OWYY01000330.1-human-gut-metagenome-genome-assembly--contig:-NODE-330-length-14891-cov-36.3985_pt1 | contig 14891 bp, 6 predicted proteins | sample MGYA00249755_ERZ652096 | MGnify/ENA primary metagenome ERZ652096 (study PRJEB26925, sample SAMN05827060) | human gut metagenome | biome: ENVO:2100002; feature: ENVO:00000062; material: ENVO:00002003... | reverse complement strand
GTCCTTGACAGGCAACCATGTCTTCCAATCACGTCCTAGTCCATCATATTCTTTGAGATGTATCAGGTTGGCTCCATCTGGAGTCTTCTTTTGTTCCACCATCTCGAAGGGTCTTCCCAAGCCGTCGTAGTATTCCGTGGTGGAGAGGACCTGTGTGTCGCTGATGCGCTCCGTAGTCTGCACGTAGTTCTCTGAAGACACTTGGGCCTTTGTTGACAAGGCGGCAAGCCATGCCAACAAAAACAAGTGTCGGATTTTTACTTTACCAATCATAGGCTTGTTGTTTGTTGTTATACAATGTGTAGCCAATACGATACTATCGTAATTTTGGCTTAGTATTTCGCTTGCAAATATAATAAAAAAAGTAATGTATTTGCAGAACTCCTTATTAATTATGAAAAATTTAACTTGTTTTTTTAGAAAATGGCTTTTATTCGTAAGCGACTCCGCATTTTTCGGCATAAAAGTTTGGAAAGTACGCAAAATAGTGTTATTTTTGCACAAAAAACAAATAAAGATAAAAGATTATGAGAAAAAACGTATTGCTGATTGGAGCCTTGATGATGGCTTCCATGTCTATGATGGCGCAGACCAAGGTTGGCGGCATCCGTGAGTCAATGATTCAGCAGATGGCAAAGAGCCAGAATGGCGGTGCTGCCAACAAGGCACTCTTCAATGCTATTGCTGCTAATAACATCGATGATTTGGTAAAGAACCATGCCAACGAGGCTCCTGTTGATACACATTTCAGCATCGAGACTCCAGCGCAGAGCATCCACAACCAGAAGAGTTCCGGCCGCTGCTGGATGTTCAGCGGCTTCAATGTGCTCCGTTCTAACTTCGCCCTCAACGACAAACAGGGCAGAGTGGTGGAGTATTCACAGGATTATCTCTTTTTCTACGACCAGCTGGAGAAGGCTAACCTCATGCTTCAGGGTGTTATCGACCTTGGCAAGAAGAGCATCGAAGACCCTCAGGTGCAGTTCTTCTTCAAGAACCCTCTCAACGATGGTGGTACCTTCTGCGGTGTTGCCGACCTGGCAAGCAAGTATGGTCTCGTACCAATGAGCGCCCAGCCAGAGACTTTCTCAAGCAACAATACTTCCAAGATGAGCCGCCTCATCAGCAGCAAGCTGCGTGAATATGGATTGGAACTTCGCAAGATGGTGGCTCAGGGTAAGAAGTCGGCAGCTATCCAGGCTCGCAAGAACGAGATGCTCGGTCAGGTTTATCACATGCTGAGTCTTACTCTCGGCGAACCGGTAAAGGAATTTACCTATGCTTTCCGCGACAAGGATGGCAAGCAGATTGGCGAGGCTAAGAAATATACTCCTAAGAGTTTCTATGAGGAGACAGTGGGCAAGGACCTGAACGGCACCTTCCTGATGGTGATGAACGACCCACGTCGTCCATACCACAAGACCTACGAGGTGGAGTACGACCGCCACACTTACGATGGCCACAACTGGAAGTATCTCAACCTGCCTATGGAGGAGATTGCCCAGCTCGCCATTGCCTCTCTGAAAGATGGTCATAAGATGTATTCAAGCTATGATGTGGGCAAGCAACTTGATAGAAAGCGCGGCTATCTGGCACTCGACAACTTCGACTATGGAAGCCTCTTCAACACCTCATTCCCAATGAACAAGGCTGACCGCATCGCTACTTTCGATAGCGGTTCTACTCATGCCATGACGCTGACAGCTGTAGATCTCGACGCCAATGGCAAGCCTGTAAAATGGAAGGTGGAGAACAGTTGGGGTGCCGACAATGGTTTTGCCGGTTGCTTCATCATGACCAACGATTGGTTCAACGAGTACATGTTCCGCCTGGTAGTAAACAAGAAGTATGCTTCTGAGCAGCTCTTGAAGGAATTCGATCAGAAGCCTACCATGCTGACTCCAGATGATCCTCTGTTCCAGTTGGAAGACTAATTCATCAAGAAATATAGATTTAAACCGTATTTTTCTCGAGAAAAGAGAAGAATACGGTTTATTTTTTGTATTTTTGTACCCGAAATAATGGTAAGAACGTTATTTATATAAAAGCTATATAGATTATGTTAGAGAAAAGTAAGCGTGAGCGCATCATTGCGCTCGTTAATAAAGAGGTGGTTCCTGCCATCGGCTGTACCGAACCGATGGCTGTGGCACTATGTACAGCCAAGGCTGCTACTACATTGGGCAAACGCCCTGAACGTATTGAAGTTCTTCTGAGTCCTAATATGCTCAAGAATGCGATGGGGGTCGGCATTCCGGGCACGGGTATGATCGGTTTGCCTATCGCCGTATCGCTGGGTGCGCTCATCGGAAAACCTGAATATCAGCTGGAAGTGTTGAAAGATCTTACTCCCGACAGTCTGGAGAAGGGCAAACAATATATCAAGGATGCGGATATCAACATCAAACTGAAGCAGGGTGATGTGGATAAACTCTATATCGAAATCATCTGTCATGCCGGTGAAGACCAGGCTACGGCAATTATCTCCGGTTCTCATACCCATTTTGTGTATGTTGAGCGTAATGGCGAGGTGGTGCTCGATAAGCGTGGCGGTACTGTGGGCGATGAGGCTGATGACGACATCCAGCTCAATTTCCCGATGGTTTACGAGTTTGCAACAACAGCTCCGCTCGATGAGATTTCTTTCATTCTCAAGACCAGAGACTATAATATGAAGGCTGCCGAGTTGAGTATCAAAGGCAACTATGGCCACTGTCTGGGCAAGACGATGGACCGTCCGTTGAGTCATGGTATCTTCGGTGATAATATTTTCTCGCATATCATCTCCAGCACCGCTTCAGCCTGCGATGCCCGTATGGGTGGCGCCATGATTCCGGTGATGAGCAACAGCGGCAGCGGCAACCAGGGCATTTGTGCAACGAACCCTGTGGTGGTTTATGCGCTGGAGAACGAGAATACCGAGGAGGAAATGATCCGTGCCCTGATGCTCAGTCATCTGACTGCCATCTATATCAAGCAGAGCTTAGGCAAGCTTTCAGCTCTTTGCGGTTGTGTGGTAGCCAGTACGGGCAGCAGTTGCGGCATTACCTATCTGATGGGTGGCGATTATACCCGCATCTGCAATTCTGTCAAGAATATGATAGCCAATCTCACCGGTATGATTTGTGACGGAGCGAAACCAAGTTGTGCCCTGAAGATTTCATCAGGTGTCAGCACCGCTCTTCTTTCCGCCCTCCTTTCTATGGAAGGCAAGTGTGTCACCTCTGCCGAGGGTATCGTAGATGATGATGTGGATAAGTGCATCCATAACCTCACGAGCATTGGTGCCGATGCGATGAGAGCTACCGATGATATGGTGCTCGATATCATGACGCATAAATAAATTGGAATATAGTATATTCAAAAGGCTCGCAAGAAATCGAAACTTCTTGCGAGCCTTTATTATTTGCTAAACTATGAATCTGAACCTGTTAAACTTATCATAAAGTTCAATGTTCAAACCTCAAAGTTCAATGTCTTTACACGAGTGTTGCAACGATTTCCTCACGGGTTCCTGGCAACATATCGATAACTGGAATCTCTGGCATGGTGTAGCAACCTGGCTGCAGACGGAATGAAGCACGAGCCACGTTAACCAATACCTGAGCGGTGAGGGCTGGGTTGTTGATGCTCATGTTGAACTCGAAACGCTGGTTCTGGGTCTTGCCAGATACACCCTTGCGAACGAGGTTCACACCATGACCCATATCCTTTACATCATCTACAGATGCTACGGCAAATACGTGGGTCTCATCGTGAGCGAAGTATGGATCGGCCTTGATTTCGGCTGTTACATCCTCAAGCTTGGCACCTTCTTCCAACTCTACGTATACCATACGGCGGTGGATACCCTCACCCAATGGGATGGTTACAGAGAGCGCTTCCTTTACGCCCTTCTTGCCACGAACACAAACTGAGTGACCCATACTCATACCAGGACCGAAGTTGGTGTATGTCAAGCCCTTAGGAGCAAGGCTCTCCATCAGAACACGTACGATAGAATCAGAACCTGGGTCCCAACCAGCAGAGATAACGCTTACCTTGCCAGCCTTCTTGCAGTTCTCCATCTGCTTGGTACGGTAGTCGAGGATGCTGGTGTGGATATCGAAGCTGTCTACGGTGTTGATACCGAGAGCAACAATCTTCTCTGCATACTCAGGGCAAGAGCGGGTAGGGGTTGCGAGGATAGCAACATCTACATCCTTCAACTTGGTGATGTCATCTACTACTTCATAGTTTGCCAACTCAGCTGGTTTGTCCTTGGCACCCTGGCGACGTACAATACCTGCAATCTCAAAGTCAGGAGCTGCTTCGAGTGCCTCAACAGTAAACTTACCGATGTTGCCGTATCCTACTACGGCTGCTCTAAATTTCTTCATTGTCTTATTTCTTTTATTTTGTTGTTTTAATTTCTTTTATTTGTTGCGGTTTAGTCATCCAACGGATATGTTTTCCGCTCTTCATTCTATTTCCGGTTGCAAAAGTATAGCTTTTTCTTGAAATACGTGACGTTTTAATAGAATTTTAACTCATAAAAGTTGCAAAAAGTAGTAAAATCATAGTTTTTAGGTATGAATAAGCGGAGATTTGTAAGGTTTCTGCTGCAAGAGCCTTACAGTTTCGTTATTTTGTTGCGAAACATCATACATCCCCTTTCCGATACCTCCCGATGTGCTTTGAATTACGTCGGGACGTAGCTTTTGCTGCGTCCCGACGTCTCTGGCTCTGCGTCGGGACGTATGACATGCTACGTCGGGACGTAATTTTATGGAATTCTATTACAATAATCCCGCCCTTCGCACGTTATTAATATATTAATTTAATTAGGAGAAAAAGAAAATGATAGAATATATTCATGGCGATCTGACAGAGCTGACACCTGCACTGGCTATTGTTGAGACTGCGGGGGTGGGCTACGGACTCAATATATCGCTCAATACATATACTGCCATTCAGGGCAAACAGGAAGTGAAACTCTATGTTCACGAAGTGCTGGTGGCTGGTGGAAGAGATGACTCTTTCACCCTTTTCGGCTTTGCTACCAAACAGGAACGTGAACTCTACCGCCTCCTCATCACCGTTTCAGGAGTAGGCGGAAATACAGCCCGTATGATTCTCTCTTCACTCTCGCCACGCGAACTCTGCGAAATCATCTCTACTGGTAACGACAAGGTGCTGAAAACCGTGAAGGGTATCGGACTGAAGACAGCACAGCGAATCATCATCGACTTGAAAGATAAAATCGTGAGCCTCGGCATTGCTGACGAATTGCCAGCCAGCGGAGGCAATGTGGTGATGGTGAACAATGACGTAAAGGATGAGGCGGTAAGCGCCCTCACCATGCTCGGCTTCTCGCCGGCACCATCTGCCAAGGTAGTAGTAGATATCCTCAAGGCACAGCCTGATCTCCCGGTAGAACAGGTTGTGAAACTGGCATTGAAGCAAATCAAATAAGTTAGGAGTTTTTTATCGATGAAACAGAAGCAAAGATTCATATCTTTTCTATTGGCTTGGCTGATGGTGGCAACCTTCGGCTATGCGATAGCTTTGCCTCAACTTCAGGACGATAAAAAGAAAACCCATACCAGCACAGCCCAGCCCGTGCAGCTCGATGAAGATACTATTCCCGATTCGCTGCTGCATACCCGCTGGCAGATTCAGCGCACCCAACCTTACTCCCTGAGCGACCTCTATCAGAGTCCGCTCGACCTGAAACGTCCTGATAATCTGCAATATCAGGTAGTCTACAACGATACCCTCGACCGCTATATCATCGGCAACCGCATGGGCTCAACCTGGCTTTCGGCCCCTATCATGCTCACTCCGAAAGAGTATCTTGCATGGACCGAACAGCAGCAGCGCAACAGCTACTTCCGCAAGCAGAACGATGAAATCTTCCAGGCAAAAGGCAAGGAGAAGTTCGATTTCTCGGATATGCACTTCGACTTGGGACCTGCCGAGAAAATCTTCGGTCCTGGTGGCATCAGAGTGAAGACACAGGGTTCTGCCGAACTTAAGTTCGGTATCAACAAGAAGAGCATCGACAATCCTTCGTTGCCTATCCGCAACCGAAAGACGATGATGATGGATTTTGATGAGAAAATCAATCTCAACGTCAACGGAAAGGTGGGTGATAAGGTGAACATGAACCTGAATTACAACACCGATGCCACCTTCGATTTCGATGCACAGAACATGAAACTGAAGTACGATGGCAAGGAAGATGAAATCATCAAACTCGTTGAGGCGGGCAATGTCTCCTTCCCTTCCAACTCTTCGCTCATCAAAGGCGCCAGCAGTCTGTTTGGTGTTAGAACCGATATGCAGTTTGGCAAACTCAAGCTGCAGATGGTGGCTTCGCAGAAGAAGAGTGCATCGAAGAGCGTATCTACCAGGGGCGGTGTGCAGCTTACCCCTTTTGAGTTGAATGTAGCCGATTATGAGGAGAACCGCCACTTCTTCCTCTCCCAGTATTTCAGAAATCATTATGATGCCTGGATGCAGAAACTTCCTAATCTCACCACGGGCATCACCATCAACCGTGTGGAGGTGTGGGTTACCAACAAAACCGGCAATACCACCAAAACCCGAAACATCGTAGCCCTGACCGACCTGGGCGAGAACCAGAAACTGAGCAACCCGATGTGGACGGCGAGCGGACAGGTGCCTTCTAACCAGGCGAATACTGAGTATGCTGCGATGAACAGCCAATATGCTGCTGCCCGTGACATCGACCAGGCTGCAACCACTCTCGATGGAGGCGGACTGGTTGGCGGAGCGGATTATGAGAAACTGGAGAGTGCCCGTCTGCTCAATTCTTCTGAGTATACGGTCAATACCGCTTTGGGTTATATCTCATTGAAAACCAGTCTGCAGACCGACCAGGTACTTGCTGTAGCCTATGAGTATACATCGGGAGGCATTACCTATCAGGTGGGCGAGTTTGCATCCGATCTCAGCGATACCAAGCAGGCACTCTTCGTGAAATCACTCAAAAATACCAGTAACAATCCGCGACAGGGCAACTGGGGGCTGATGATGAAGAACGTTTATTATCTGGCTTCTACCGTAGAGAAGGAGAAGTTCCGCCTGGATGTGAAATACCAGAGCGATACCACCGGCGTATATCTCAGTTATATCCCTGAGCAGCAGGTGAAGAAGCAGCCTATCATCCGTGTGCTGGGCGCCGACCGTCTGGATAACAACAACAAGGCACACAGCAATGGATATTTCGATTATGTAGAAGGCTATACCATCTCTAACGGACGCGTGTTCATTCCGAAGGTAGAGCCTTTCGGCAGTTATATGCGTGATTATCTGGTCAAGCGGGGCGTGGCTGCCGACAAGGCTGAAAAGTATGCCTTTACCGAACTTTATGACAGTACGAAGACCGTAGCCAAGCAGATAGCCGAAAAGAACAAGTATCAGATTGTGGGACAGTTCAAGGGCTCTGCAGCCAATGTCATCTCGCTCGATGCCTACAATGTGCCACAGGGCTCGGTGGTCGTTACGGCAGGCGGTATCACCCTGAAAGAGGGCACCGACTATTCGGTAGATTACAGTGCCGGCGAGGTGACCATCCTGAACCAGAGCATCATTGATGCCGGTACGGCTGTCAACGTTTCTCTGGAGAGTAATACCGATTTCGGACAAACCCGAAAAACGATGTTCGGACTGAACTGGGAGTATGATTTTACCAAGAACTTCCAATTGAGCGGTACTATCCAGCACCTCTCCGAACAGGCACTTACTACCAAGGTATCCATGGGCTCCGAACCGCTGAAGAACACCCTTTGGGGTATCAATCTCAACTGGCGCAAGGAGAGTCAGTGGCTCACCAATGTGCTTGACAAGATACCATTCCTGCACCTCACCCAGCCATCGCAGATATCCTTTACAGGAGAATTTGCCCAGCTCATTGCCGGTGAGGCAGGTGGCACACAGGACAATGCATCTTATATCGATGACTTCGAGGGTACGAAGACCACCATCGATGTAACGACTCCTACCTCCTGGTTTATATCCAGTGTGCCTTCGCTCAATTTCAAGGACGATTACAGCGATAAGACCGGTCTGAGCAGCGGTTTCCACCGTTCGCGCCTAGCCTGGTATACCATCGATCCGCTGTTCACCCGCCGTGGAAGTTCGCTCACTCCGGGACATATCAAGGGCGACCTCAAGCAGTTGAGTAACCATTATGTCCGCGAGGTCTATACCAAGGAGCTCTTCCCATTGCGCGACCAGAGCAGTTATCAGGGCGCTACCAATACCCTGAATGTACTCAATCTGGCTTACTATCCAAGTGAGCCGGGACCATACAACTTCAATGTAACAGATTTGCAGGCAGACGGAACCCTGCAGAATCCGCAGCGCAACTGGGGCGGAATGATGCGTAAACTGGATACCAACGATTTCGAGCAGGCAAACATCGAATACATCGAGTTCTGGATGCTCGATCCGTTCATCTATTCTCGCGAAGAGGCTGATGCTGCCGATTACGGTGGCGATTTCTACATCAACCTGGGCGAGGTGAGCGAGGATATCCTGCGTGATGGCAAGAAATTCTATGAGAGTGGCATGCCGGTGGATGGCAGCAAGAGCTACACCTATACCCAGTGGGGTAAGATTCCTACCCAGAGCACCGTGACCTATGCCTTTGCTACCACCAGTGGCAGCAGAGCCTTGCAGGATGTGGGTTTCAACGGACTGACTGATGCCGAGGAGCAGGAATTCTACAAGAGTGCTTATCTCGACCAGATTCAGGGCAAGGTGAACCAGGCGGTGTTCGACAGCATCTTTGCCGATCCGGCACGTGATGACTACCACTATTTCCGCGGTTCCGACTGGGATGAGATGCGTGCTCCAATCCTGCAGAGATATAAGTATATCAACAATCCTCAGGGCAACTCGCCTGACAGCGACAGCCGTTCTGAGAGCTATGATACTTCTTATAAGTCAACGCCGGATGTCGAGGATATCAACCAGGATTATACGCTCAACGAATATGAGAAATACTTCCAGTACCGTGTCAGCATTCGTCCGGAAGATCTCGTGGTGGGTAATAATCATATTGTAGATAAGCGTGAATACAGCCAGACCTGGCGTGATAATACTAAGTCTACCGTTACCTGGTATCAGTTCCGCATACCTATCGATGAGTTTGAGAGCCGTCAGGGCAACATCAACGATTTCTCCAGCATCCGCTTCATGCGTATGTTCCTCACCGGTTTCAAGAAACCTATCGTGCTGCGTTTCGGTACCTTCGACCTCGTGATGGGCAAGTGGCGTACCTATGATCAGCCGCTCGGCGCAGCCAGTGGCGGAACCCTCGACGCAAGCAGCGTGAGTCTGGAGGAGAACGGCGAGAAGACACCGGTCAACTATGTCTTGCCTCCGGGTATCAAGCGCGAACAGGATCCTAGTCAGCCTCAGTTGGTTGAGGCGAACGAGCAAGCGTTGAGTCTGGTGGTCAAGAATATGAGCACAGGCGAGGCGAAGGCGGTTTACAAGAATTCTACCCTTGATCTGCGCCAGTACAAGCGCATCCAGATGTTTGCCCATGCCAATGCCCTGGAGCAGAATACCACCCGTCTGCAGGATGGTGATCTCTCAGTCTTCATCCGTCTGGGTAGTGATTATAAGAACAATTACTACGAGTATGAAATCCCGCTGAAACTCACCGAGCCACGCTCCAACTACAACCGCTATGTGCTTGCCGACTGTAAGGCGGTATGGCCTGAGGTGAATATGCTCGATGTGCCGCTGAGTGTCTTTACGGCATTGAAGAAAAACCGCAACAAGGCGAAGGCACAGGGTGTGGCTTCTTATCTCGCTCCTTATTCCATGATGGATGCAGAACATCCGCAGAACAAGATTACCATCGTGGGTAATCCGAGTCTCGGCGAAGTGAAGACCATGATGCTGGGTGTGAGAAACAATTCTGCCGACATCAAGAGTGGTGAGGTATGGATAAACGAACTCCGACTCAAGGAACATAATAATTCGGGTGGTTGGGCTGCCAATGCCAACCTCAACGTACAACTCTCCGATCTGGGTAGCGTAAATGCCACCGGCAGATACATCAGCGAGGGATTCGGCGGTCTGGAAGATGGCGTGGCAAGTCGCACTACCGATAATTACGGTACCTACAGTGTGACCACATCGCTCGAAATGGGTAAGTTCTTCCCTGACAAGGCGAAGGTGAGCATACCTTTATATTATAGTGTCACCAAGGAGAAGACCACTCCTAAGTATAATCCGCTGGATACCGATATGGAATTGAAGGATGCCCTCGATGCCGCCGGCTCCAAGCATGAGCGCGATTCTATCGAGAACATCGCTGCCACCAAGATTACGCAGACCAACTTCTCTATCTCGAATGCCCGGGTGGGTATCGCTACCAAGCGTCATCCGATGCCATACGATCCAGCCAACTTTTCATTCACCTACAGTCATCAGCATCAGTATACTACGGGTGAAACGACGATGTATGAGCGCAAGGACAACTGGCGCGGAGCCCTGGATTATTCGTGGAGCCCGGTTTATAAGGCATGGGAACCATTCAAGGGACTGAAGAACAAGAGTAAGTGGCTCGACATACTGAAACGTTTCGGACTGAACTGGCTGCCGCAGAACATAGCCTTCAATACCGAGATGACGCGCGACTACTACGAGTTGCAGGAGCGCGATATGGAAACCCTGATGAGTGGAGCTACCGGAGTAGACTCCAAGTTGCCGCTCACTTTCAGTGAACAGTTCCTTTGGAATCGTGAGTTCTCCATCAACTGGGATCTGACCAAGAACCTGCACATGAACTTCCAGAGTGCTACCCATGCACAGATAGAGGAACCTTATACACCGGTCAACAAGGATCTTTATGCCGACCAGTATCATGCCTGGAAGGACTCCGTATGGACCAGCATCCGCCACTGGGGTGCACCGCTCGACTATAGTCAGAATTTCCAGGCATCTTATAGGTTGCCTCTCAATCTGCTGCCTGTCTTCGACTGGGTGAACAGCGATGCCTCTTACAATGCCAACTATTCTTGGGAGCGCGGTACAGAGGATGAGGAGGGCAACTCGTATGGAAATACCATCAATACCCAGCGCGAACTGACATTGAACGGAAACTTCAACCTGGTGAAACTCTACAACCATGTGCCTTTCCTGAAGAAGGTAAACGATAAGTTTGACCGTACCCAGAGTAGGGCACAGATGCAGCGCAAGAAGCAGGAAAAAAAGAAAAAGAAGCAGGAAGCAAAGGAACAGGCGGCTGATCCGAAGAAGGCGCTGCCTAAGAACAAGCGTGCCTTCGAACGGGAAATCACCCTCCTGCCTGATACCACATTCAAGATACGCCACGGTAAAAATACCAAGCGACTGATTGTGAATGCCAAGACGGAAAACGGCAAAGTGTTCCCGCTTAAATATAAAAAGGTGGATAATAACCAGATCAGAATCATCTCAAAGGTAGATACTGCCATGAAGGTGAAACTCTCCGTACTGGCTAAGGAACCGCTTGATGATAAGAAATGGTATAAGGGATTGCAGTTGGCTAGTCGCCTGGCAATGATGGTGCGCAATGTGAGCATCAACTATCGCAGCAGCTATCAGCTCACCCTGCCGGGCTTCTTGCCTAGTGTGGGTGATGCCTTCGGACAGAAGAAGGTGGGACAGATAGCACCGGGTCTTGACTTCGCCTTCGGTATGGTTGGCGACGATTATATCGAGAAGGCTAGAAACAACGACTGGCTGCTCTGCAACGACAGTATCGCAACACCTGCTACTACCAGCAGAACGGATAATCTTACGTTGCGTGCCACCCTGGAGCCTATCAAGGATTTCAAGATTGATCTCTCAGCCACACGTACCAAGACCACGCAGAAGAGCATACAGTATATGTATGAAGGAACGCCAACTACCCAGAGTGGAGCCTTCCAGATGACTACCATCTCGCTGGGGGCGGCTTTCGAGGGAATGGGCAATGCCAATTCGGGTTATCGCAGCAAGACCTTCGAGAAGTTTGTCAACTCGCTGGCTGGTTTCAGAGATAGGGTAGAGGCGCAGTATGCAGGTACCGTTTATCCGACAGGTTCGGCTCTGGCTGGCGGCAAGTTTGATGCTTCCCGCACGCCGGTCAACCAGTATAGCAGCGATGTCATGATTCCTGCCTTCCTCAAGGCTTATACCTCGATGGGTGGCAATTCGCTTTCGGTATTCCCGGCATTGAGCCGGATGTTGCCAAACTGGACCATCCGTTACAGCGGACTGGGACGTCTGCCTTGGTTCAACGAGCACTTCAAGAGTGTCAACATCAACCACTCTTACAAAAGCGTCTTTGCGGTTGGCAGCTACAACAGTTACAGCACCTTCCAGGAGTATATGAACGGTCTCGGCTTCGTGAGTGATGCCACTACGGGCAATCCATCTCCAAGTAGCATGTTCAACATTTCGCAGGTAAGTATCAACGAGTCGTTCTCGCCATTATTGGGTATGGATGTCACATTCAACAATAATATGACGGTGAAGGCAGAATATCGCCAGACCCGTGTATTGAACCTCAGTATGACGAGTGTGCAGCTGAACGAGGCATTGAGTAAGGACTGGGTAATCGGTATGGGTTACCGCATCAACAACTTCGATGTTTTCGGTTGGGGCGCCAAGGCCTCCCGTTCCAAGTCGAAGGGCGGCAACAAGAATGCAGCCAATAAGAATGCGTCGACCACCAAGACGGTTCAGAATGGTACCAACCATGATCTGAATCTACGTCTTGACTTCAGTTTCCGCAAGCAGGCAGCCATCGTTCGTGATATAGCCTCAATGGTAAGCAGTGCCAGCAGCGGCAACAATGCTCTGAAACTGAGTTTCTCTGCCGATTATACCTTCAGCAAACTCCTTACCATGAGTTTCTATTATGACCGTCAGACCAACACCCCGCTCCTGTCGAGCAGCAGTTATCCTACCACCACACAGGATTTCGGCCTGAGCATCAAGTTCTCGCTGACGAGATAAAAAGAAAATTCACTAGAACCAATAGGTAGAAAGAAAAATTCTCTAATTCTCAAATTCTTGAAAATAAAAAAAGCTCGGATGCATCACAAGCATCCGAGCTTTTTAATATTCTGATAATTCTTGATTACTTCTTGTCGTAAGCATGAACAGGATAGTCGATGGTATAGTGGAGACCACGGCTCTCCTTGCGTTCTATCGCCATGCGGGTGATGAGATAACCCACGTTAATCATGTTGCGGAGCTCGCAGAGTTCCTTGCTTACCTTTACACGCTTGAAGAGGTTTTCTGTCTCTTCGTAGAGAAGATCGAGGCGGTCCCATGCTCGCTTCAGACGGAGATCGCTGCGCACGATACCTACATAGTTGCTCATGCATTCGCCCACCTCTTTCACGCTCTGTGTAATCAGCACCTTCTCTTCGTTGGTCAAAGTACCTTCATCATTCCATGCTGGTACCTTCTCATTGAAGTCGTACTCATCTACATGTTCAATACTGTGCTTGGCAGCAGTCTCGGCATAAACCACAGCCTCGATGAGCGAGTTGCTGGCAAGACGGTTACCGCCATGCAGACCGGTGCATGAACACTCGCCCAAAGCATAGAGACGGTTGATGCTTGAACAGCCGTTCAAATCAACCTTGATACCACCACACATATAGTGAGCGGCAGGACGAACAGGGATATACTCCTTGGTGATGTCGATGCCGATGCTCAGACACTTGGCGTAGATATTAGGGAAGTGACGCTTGGTCTCCTCTGGATTCTTATGGGTTACATCGAGACAGACATGATCCAATCCGTGAATTTTCATCTCCTTATCGATGGCACGAGCCACGATGTCACGAGGAGCCAGACTCAATCGCTTATCATATTTCTCCATGAAACTTTCGCCGTTAGGCAGACGCAAGATGCCGCCATAACCACGCATAGCCTCGGTGATGAGGAAGGCAGGATGGGTTTCGCCCGGATGATAAAGAGCGGTTGGGTGGAACTGGACAAACTCCATGTCGGCTACAGTTCCCTTGGCACGGTATACCATCGCCTCACCATCGCCAGTGGCAATCACAGGGTTGGTGGTAGTCTGATAAACGGCACCACATCCACCGGTACACATCACGGTAACCTTACTCAGATAGGTATCTACCTTCTGGGTATCAGGATTCAATACGTATGCACCGTAACAGTTGATATAAGGAGTGCGGCGAGTAACACGGGCACCCAAGTGGTGCTGAGTGATAATCTCCACGGCGAAATGATTTTCCTTGATATCGATATCCGGACAGTTGCGCACAGCCTCCATCAGACCGCGCTGGATTTCTGCACCCGTATCATCTGCATGATGAAGGATGCGGAACTCGCTGTGACCGCCCTCACGGTGTAGGTCGAACTTGCCGTCCTGCTGCTTATCGAAGTTGACGCCCCACTGCACGAGCTCCTTGATCTGCTCCGGTGCCATAGTGACAACCTGCTTCACTGCTTTATAATCGCTGATATAATCACCAGCAATCATAGTATCCTGTATGTGCTTGTCGAAGTTATCCACTTCCAAGTTGGTAACTGACGCCACACCACCTTGTGCGAATGACGTGTTAGCCTCGTCGAGCGAGGTCTTGCAAATCATACACACCTTACCTTTATGCGCTCTGGCTACTTTCAGGGCGTAACTCATACCGGCAACTCCTGAGCCGATAATCAGAAAATCATACTTATAAACCATTGAGTTTATTCTTATCTAATTTCAATATTAAGAACAGGTGTTTTTATCTATAAAACAACCCCATTCTCTCAGAATTAATTCTTAATTCGTTGCAAAAGTAATAATTAATCTTTAAAATGAGTAATAAGAGAGGGATTTTTTGTAATTTTGCAGCGAAATTTAAGGT
>ENA-OWYY01000304-OWYY01000304.1-human-gut-metagenome-genome-assembly--contig:-NODE-304-length-16026-cov-7.30105_pt1 | contig 16026 bp, 10 predicted proteins | sample MGYA00249755_ERZ652096 | MGnify/ENA primary metagenome ERZ652096 (study PRJEB26925, sample SAMN05827060) | human gut metagenome | biome: ENVO:2100002; feature: ENVO:00000062; material: ENVO:00002003... | reverse complement strand
GCTGCTCAGCGGTGCCGGTGTACTTGTTGGTTTCTGCGGTGGTGGGGCTACACCGTTATTTGCCGGTACGGAGGTGGAGTGGCTGAATCCGCAAAGCGAGTACAGGCCGACAGAATATGTGCAGGGGTGGCTGTCTTTTTGGCTTGATGAAAAGAAACGTCTTGCTGTGGCAAAAGAGTTCCAGAAAAACCGTATTCGTTTTTTACAGACAGTCTGGGATAAAGACAATGAATTGGCCGATGAAGGTTTTTTTACCGATGATGCTTTGACAGAAGAAGCGATTTCCGTTTTTAAGAGCCGCATGGAAATAGCGGGGGATGTGACCCATGTGTTGGCGGCGGAAGCGGAATTCACAAAAAAGCTCTACAGGTACGCGGCACAGAATACGGAAACAGTCGATTTCAGGAGGGAGCGTAATTCTGACCAGCCTGCGAACAGGCTTCTGGATCATGGAAATTATCTGGCGTACGGACTGGCGGCAACGACTCTTTGGGTACTTGGTATTCCCCACGGTTTCGCGGTGATGCATGGTAAGACAAGACGAGGCGCTCTTGTTTTTGATGTGGCGGATTTGATCAAGGATGCCATCGTCCTGCCATGGAGCTTTATCTGTGCCATGAGAGGACAGAACGACAGAGAGTTCAGGCAGATATGCTTACAGAAGTTTACCGAGCATAAGGCGCTGGATTTTATGTTTGATGAAGTGAAACGGTGCAGCAGACTATATGCGGGCGGTGAACGGGCATGATGGTCATATTTACGAGCAAGAGCGAGAAGAAGGCTATTTATACGGTGCGGAGGATTCTGGATAGTTTTGCAGACAGAATTGGGAATGATACGTGGAAAACGGTCATTACGCAAGAGGGATTGCTGACGGTACAGGCGCTTTTGCGACGGACTGCTACCAAAAGTACAGCAGTGGCGTGTCATTGGATCCGATCCCGGAGCCATAGCGAGCTGGTCTGGATTGTAGGGAAGCGGGACATGTTTAATGAGGAAGGCATCGTACCTGTCCACTCCACACAAAAGGAAATCCTTCACAACGAGTGGGAAAACGACTGGCAGTATTTGCCGTTGATAAAAGCGCTGGCAGCGGTGGCGGCACTCTTCCATGACTGGGGAAAGGCATCAGCGTTATTTCAGGAAAAACTGGATGAAAAAACATTGAAAATGGATCCCTTCCGTCATGAATGGGTATCCTGCAAGCTTCTTGAAGCGCTTGTTTTTGCCGCAGGTGCGGAGGAAGACGATAGAAAATGGCTGAAAGTACTGGCCGAAGGAACGATAAAGACAGAGGATATAGAAAAGAATCTGCAAATTGACGAGAAAGGAAACGGGCAGGCAGATATGAAAAAGCTGGATGCAGCACATTTGCCGCCGATTGCAAAATTTCTGATGTGGTTGATCCTGTCTCATCACAGGCTGCCGTCTATGGATAAGGATGGCTGGGTGAATGTAGAGAAAAAAAGTTTCCACAGTATATTCTCCAGTCTGAATGCGTCCTGGGGATATGAGAGTGAAGCGGAGGAGACTATTATGTGCCGCAGGAGCTGCTTTGTATTTCCGGAGGGACTCCTTGTGGAGAATGCGGCAGCTTGGCGGAAGGCCATAAAAAAATGGTGCGGCCGGTTATTAAATGATTACGACAGACTGATGGATATTATGGGAGGGGAGACATACAAATCATCATTCAGGGCTATCGCCCACTATACGAGATTGTCTCTTATGCTGGCGGATCATTATGTTTCTTCCCTGCCTGAGGAAACAGATAAGGGCCGATGGGCAAAAAATGATTTATGGGCGAATACAGACGGTAAAACCGGAAAGAAAAAGCAGTTTCTGGAGGAACATTTGGTCAGGGTCTGTGAACAGGCAACCCATATTGCTCACAGACTTCCTTATTTCAGTGATCAGATGGAGAGCGTCTATGATGTAAAGGCGTTGGCAAAGAAAAGTCCGGCAGTTTTCAGATGGCAGGATACAGTTGTCGAGAAAATCAGAGCATTCAGGGAGAAGAATGGGGATGGTGCCAGGTATTTTATAGTCAATATGGCAAGCACCGGCTGCGGCAAGACGTTTGCCAATGCAAAGATCATGCAGGCTGTATCGACGGACGGGAAATCGCTCCGGTATATCCTTGCCCTCGGCCTCCGTACGTTGACGCTGCAGACCGGTGATGAATACAGGGAACGGATACATTTGGACAGAAATGATCTGGCCGTCCTTATCGGTTCCAGTGCCGTAACCAAATTGCATGAGGAAAATAAGGAAGCAGATAAAGATAAAGAGAAAAAGGGAAATAGAAAGGGGTGTTTATCGGAAGAGCCGCTGCTGCCGGAAGAATTGGAGTATGTGGATACGGAAAGCGAGGAGCAGTCCCGGTTTCTGGATATCTTTTTCAATAAGACAGATAAAAAAGGAATGACGGTAAATGAAAAGACGTCAAAAAAGAATAAAGCCTTTCTATACAAGCCTGTTCTTGCGGCGACTATCGATCATATGATGGGGGCTGTGGAGACGACGCGGGGAGGAAGGTATATTTTGCCTTCATTGCGGCTGATGTCATCGGATCTGGTGATTGATGAAATTGATGATTTCAATTCCAAGGATCTCATCGCCATAGCAAGGCTTGTTCATCTGGCGGGATTGTGCGGAAGAAATGTGGCGATCTCTTCAGCGACGATACCGCCTGATCTGGCGGAAGGGCTGTACAGATCATATCAGGCAGGACTGAAAAGTTACAATTCCTTCTTTACGAGGAAAAAACAGTGTGCTCTTGTGCTTTGTGATGAGTTCAGGACAGATGTGGAACCGATGGACAGCGGGGATGATTCGGCTTATCGAAAGATTCACGATCGATTTATCCGTAAACGAGTGGAAAATCTGGGGAAAGAGCCGGTAAAGCGTAGGGGATATATACAGTTCTGCGGAGCGGAAGATAATGACACTGACGCTGCGAAAGAGACTTCCTATTTTGAAAATATAAGAGAAGCCATAGAAAAGCTGCATGAAAATCACCATGTTATTGATAAAAGAACAAAGAAGCGGATTTCTTTCGGTGTGGTTCGTGTGGCAAATATCACCCCCTGTGTGAAAGTCAGCCTGTACCTCATGAAATGCGGATGGAGTGAGGGGACAGCTGTCCGAGTGATGACTTACCACAGCAGGCAGATCCTTCTTCTCCGTCATGAGCAGGAGCGGTATCTGGACAAGGTGCTCACAAGAAAAACACAGTCTGCCACAGTGGATTTTCAGGATGAAACCGTGCGGAAGCATCTGGACAGCACACCGGAGGAGAATATCATATTTATCCTTGTAGCAACACCGGTGGAGGAAGTCGGCCGTGATCATGACTTCGATTGGGCAGTGGTGGAGCCGTCGTCGTACCGATCCATCATACAGCTTGCCGGCCGTGTCCTTCGTCATCGTCAGCCGGTTTCAGGGACGCTTGAAAAAAAGAATATGGCAATCATGGCATATAATCTGAAAGCCTGGCAGGGAAAAGAGCCGGCTTACAGCAAACCCGGGTATGAAACCGAAAAGCGGAAATTGAACAGTTATGACATGCATGATCTTGTAGATGAAGAAGAGCTGAGCAGAAGGATTGATGCGGTACCGAGAATTTTAAAACCGGAAATGCTGGATAAGGAGCAATTCTGTCCGGATGATAAAAGATATTTCTCAAAACTCTCTGATCTGGAACATGCGAGCATGATGGATTTTAACTGCAAGGGAGATTGCGGGCCGCAGTGTATGCACGGATGGATGGAAGAATACTGGTGGATGACGGCACTTCCGCAAGGCTGCAGCCGCTTCCGTGAAAACTATGGGGAAGAAATCAAGGCCTGCGCGGTGTATAAAAATGGAGAACGGAAATTCTTTTCCTATGATAAAATCAAGGAGGGGGATGATTTATTTGGAGATGATGAAGCCCGAGGATTTATCGATGTTTCCGATTATGATGGAATGACAGAACAAATGAAGAGACGGCTGTGGCTGGTCCGTGATTATGAAACAGTACTGAAACGGCATATATCTGATACGGAAAAAGAATCGGAAGAAATACAGATAGCTGCCATTTCCCGGAAGTATGGAGAAATTACCATACCAGACAGGAAATCAGATATAGCAGAAGATTGGAAATATGATGATCAGCTGGGGATGTTCAAGTTGTCAGAAGACGGACAGGAGGGATGATTTTGGGAATATTAAGAGAATATATAGAGAAGCAGGCGAAAAAGAAAAAGAAAACATCAGCGGAATGGTTTGCAGGGATGCTTGCTTCATTATCCGAGTGCCGGTTTACAACACATGTAGGCAAGTTTACAGATCCCGATTCAAAAATTTATTTCTATTGTAACAAAGATGATAACTGCTCAGGATATGTGATAACCGGTAATGTTGATGTTGAATTGGATTTCGCTGTATCAGCCAACTTTATCACACCAGCTCTTTTTTTGCTTCAGATATTAGAAGATGGGGAAACGCTTTTAAAACATATACAAGAAAAAGATGAAAATATAAAAGCAGAATTTGCGGAGCTTGGGATAAATACTCTTGCACCCTTATATCAGGCAGTAGAGGGAATAAATAAGGTGGAAAGATCACAAAAAAGTGAATTCCATTTAAGGCAGGTATATTTTCCTGTTGGCGATGGTTATCACCTATTGACGGTTTTACCGGCATCTGGGTTATTATTAACGGCAAGACGGCGTGTGGATCGTATAAACGGATATAGCAGGCTTTGTCATGATTCAAAGAGCAGTGAATATGGGAAAAGTTGCAGCCGTATATTCGATATGGCAAGCATTAATTTCGGCAGTGGGAAACCGCAAAATATCAGTGCAGGAATTCAGTCTTATTATGGGGAAGCGTATCTGCTTGAGTCATTACCACCCGTATTGGGAAATAAAGGGGTTCATCTGACAAAATATAATTTTTTGGAGGAAAATGTTTCTTATAAGGATTATATAGCTACCTTTCAAAGATTGCATAAGTTATTTAAACAAGATCGCAAGAATCAGCAAATTCGGGAAGCTATTAAAAATAGAATTAAAGATGTAATTGATGTAGTCATGGTATCTTGCTATCAAATTCGTGAACAGAAAGCTGGTTGGAGTGATGATGAATGTTGTAAGAATCTTCCTGTATTTCAGAAAATATGGCTGGATGAAGCATATCGGGATAAGAGGGAATCAGAATCATGGAGAGAAGAAGTAGGACGATATTTTGCAAGATGGTTCATTTATAAATACAAGAAAATTATAAAAGGAGAGAGGGTGTCATTTGGAGAAGAGGAATTCAGATATTTGAAATGGAAGATGATAAAAATACTGGAAGAGGAGGTGAGATATAACTCATGAAAAATTATTTGTTGCTATCCCGTGTCAGTGTACATAATGCGAATGCCATGAGCAGTATTTTTACGATTGGCGTGCCAGCGATGACGGCGTGGCTTGGCGCCATGCATGCCCTTGAGAGGAAATTAGGGGAGAGATGTGATCAGTTCTTAAGCGATATACGATTTACTCAAATGGCAGTCTCATATCATAAAACATCATTGCAAACCATTCGTAAAAATGGGATAGGATATATAGTGATGACAGCTAATCCACTTGTAGTAGACAAAAAAAAATCAAGTAAAGATAACTACATTTTTAAAAGAGCACCTCTATTAGAAGAACCAAGAATTCACCTGCTGGTATCCCTCCTGATAGAAGTCGAAGGTGCGGATGGGAATAACATGGAATTATTGGAACAGGCAGTAAAGGAAATATTGCCCCGGATGAAAATGGCAGGGGGCGACATACTGGACACTGGGAGAATCAAAGTCATGCGTATCGATGAAGACAATCCTATATCAGTTAGGAAAGTGATTTCCACCCTTATGCCCGGTTATATACCTATTGAACGCAGGGATCTCATGGAAGCGAAAGAGCTGGAAGGAAAAGACAGTCTGGACAGGCTGCTTCACTATCTGAAAGTACATCAGACGGCAGAAAAAGATGAATCCGGGAAGATAACAGGCTGGAAATACGAAAAGGCGGCGGCTGGATGGATTGTACCGCTTGCCGTGGGATTTAAAGGGTTGTCTCCGCTGGGAAAGGTGAAAAATCAGCGGGATCCGGATACGCCCCATCGGTTTGCAGAAAGTATAGTCACCCTTGGTGAATTTAAGATGGCTCATCGGTTCCGTGATATAGATGGAATGATGTGGCACTATGCCTATGAAAAAACCAATCAATTATATCTTTGTAAAAATAAGGAATGATCAGGAGGAAATGAAAATGGCGAAAAAAGAATCAAATCTGGCATCTGTACTTTCTTTTGAAAAGAAACTTGTTTTATCGGATGGCTATATGTATGGAACAACCTGGGAAAAAAGAAATGAAACAGCCCGTCCCATTTCACTGATAGAGAAATCTGTGAGAGGAACCATTTCTAACCGTTTAGATAAAGTGACCCTAAATGACCCGATGAAACTGAATGCCAAGGTGGAAAGACCAAATCCGCAGACTGTAGACAGTGCCTCTATTTCTTTAAACGATGACACATTGAAATTATCCTTTACAATCAAAGTCCTTTCCGGTGTAGAGCATCCTTCTGCATGCAATAACGAAACTCATCATAAAAAGATAGAAGAAATAGGAAGGAAATTTATTGAGCAGAACGGATTTAAAGAGCTGTCAGCCCGCTATGCGATGAATATAGCTAATGGCCGCTTCCTTTGGAGAAATCGTGTAGGGGCAGAAAAAGCCGAGGTCATTGTATCCATAAAAGAAGAAAATAAAAAATGGATATTTAATATTTATGATTTCAGCTTGAAGGATTTTGATAAGAATCGTGAAAAAGTGGAAGAATTGGCATCTTTTATTGCCGAAACTCTCTGTGGAAAGAGGTCATTCCTTCTGATTGAAGTGGAAGCCTTCGCACTTATGGGAAAAGGACAGGAAATTTATCCCAGCGAAGAACTGATTCTTGATAAAGGAAAAGGCAAGAAGAGCAAGGTTCTTTACCAGGTAGACGGTACGGCCGCTATGCACTCGCAGAAACTCAGCAATGCCATCAGAACCGTCGACACTTGGTATCCTCAGGAAGAAGGCAGACGGATACCGATTGCCATTGAACCCTATGGTGCGGTCACCACTCTTGGGAAAGCCTACCGCACACCAAAAGAGAAAAAAGATTTTTATACCCTGTTTGATCAGTGGTCAACCGGCAGTGAACCGGACGATGAAAATGACAAAAACTATGTCATGGCTGTTCTCGTCCGCGGCGGTGTTTTTGGTCAGAGCGAAAAGGAATAAGCCATGGAATACTATCAGGAAATCACCTTGCTCCCGTGTGCGGAAGTATCGCTTGCCTTCCTTTGGACCAAAGTGTTTACCCAGCTCCATATTGCTTTTGCAGATGGAAAAAATAAAAGCGAACATAACCCCTATGCCGTTTCATTTCCCGAATACAGGGAAACAGGTCTGGGAGAAAAAATCCGTATTTTTGCGGAAGCACAAGAATTGGAAAGACTCAACCTGTCCAAAGTACTGGGACGCCTCTTTGATTATGTGCACTGTACAGGCATAAGGAAAGTGCCGGAGCGCAAGCTGCGGGGGTATGCCGTGTATAGCAGGTACCAACCGGAAGGTTCAATCTGGGTGAAAGCGAGACGCTATGCAAAAAGACATCCGGGAGTAACGATCGAAGAGGCTGCCCGGCTTCTGCAAGGAAAGAGAAAATCTGTCAGACTGCCGTACATACAGATGAAAAGCCTTTCCCGCGGAGGAACATTTAGCCTTTTTATAAAAAAGCGGGTAGAAAAAGAATCCGTCTTGACAGAATGCGGAACCTATGGTTTAAGTAATAACAGAACCGTTCCGGAATTTTAACCCAAATTTTTACGGCGTTTGAAAAATGCGATTAAATCAATATATTTCAAAGCAGGAATAAATTTGGGTTAAAGTGGGAGAAAGATGTATAAGCGCACGTGCTGTCGGATTCTTTTTCCGCTCCGGCATCGTTAACTGCCGCATAGGCAGCTTAGAAATTCTTCTTTTGGTGGGAGGAACAAAAGGTCATGTTAACTGCCGCATAGGCAGCTTAGAAATCTACCCAACGCCGCCCGTCTTTAAAATATAAGTTAACTGCCGCATAGGCAGCTTAGAAAAGAATATTGAGTCGAGATTGTCTTATGCCTTTGTTAACTGCCGCATAGGCAGCTTAGAAAAATTGCAAGAGATAACCCCATGCGCGCCCACAGTTAACTGCCGCATAGGCAGCTTAGAAAACGTGGTCGCTACCCAAAGGATACTCTGATTAGTTAACTGCCGCATAGGCAGCTTAGAAAAAGAGCAGATGGAAATACGTCCCTTTGCCGATGTTAACTGCCGCATAGGCAGCTTAGAAACCATGCCGAACATCTGTACCGGCTCGGAAATGGGTTAACTGCCGCATAGGCAGCTTAGAAATTTACGGAGAAAAGAAAGGGAAACGCAGGCTTGTTAACTGCCGCATAGGCAGCTTAGAAAATTGTCTTGGGGGCGGGAATGTATGTACAGGCGTTAACTGCCGCATAGGCAGCTTAGAAAGCTACAGGTTCCATCGAAAGCTATTGGTATACGTTAACTGCCGCATAGGCAGCTTAGAAATCCAGCATTCCCAGAATGATATACATCTTACCGTTAACTGCCGCATAGGCAGCTTAGAAAATACGTGCCACCTGTTGTAACCATTCCATACCGTTAACTGCCGCATAGGTAGTTTAGAAATCCGAAAGCAAATCCGATTGCCGCACAAGTGAGTTAACTGCCGCATAGGTAGTTTAGAAAACCCCTCACCCTTTGCGTTCCAAACGTCAATAGTTAACTGCCGCATAGGTAGTTTAGAAAGATTGACGCCGACGCCCTCAATTACATTCGAGGTTAACTGCCGCATAGGCAGCTTAGAAATATAAAAATCCCCATCATCGACACTATATTTTGTTAACTGCCGCATAGGCAGCTTAGAAAACTGACTTACACCAATTGACGGGTAATCTCCAGTTAACTGCCGCATAGGCAGCTTAGAAATATTGATTTGCATATAGTTTCGGGCAATCCAAGTTAACTGCCGCATAGGCAGCTTAGAAAATTTTTCGCTACCGCAAACACAGCGACATAAAGTTAACTGCCGCATAGGCAGCTTAGAAAACTACAGAATTCGTGAAAAACCGTGAAAACATGTTAACTGCCGCATAGGCAGCTTAGAAATGCCGCCATACCGCAAATATGACGACGGGAACGTTGACTGTCGTATAGGGTAGTGTGACTGTTCATTTTTTAATAGGGAAGATTTATAGAGTGGATCAATTTTGTGATTTGCATCTTAAATCACATTTGACTATTGCATTTCTTTTTACTTACAATAATAAGAAAGGAAGAGAGTGGTAAATAGAGAGGCGCTATGGGAAATACAGCTTTCGGACGGATGGGTGAGGATCGGGCTTGTTTGTACCTGGAGGAGAAGGGGATGACTTTGGTCACCCGGAATTTCAGGTGTAAACATGGGGAAATCGATCTCATCATGAAGGACGGAAGCGTTTTTGCGTTTATCGAGGTGAAGACCCGGCGGAGCCGTTTATATGGGGAACCGATTGAAGCGGTGACTGTATATAAGCAGCGGCATATCCGTTATACGGCGGAGGTATTTCTTTTAGCGCGTCATTTGCATGATGTCCGGATCCGTTTTGATGTGGTGGAAGTCATGATGGCGCCGGGGCGTGTGGTGCGGTTGCGTCATACGAGGAATGCGTTCTGAGAGAGGGAGATGCCATGTTTGCGCAGGTGTTTGGGACATGTACGTTTGGTTTGAATGGTCATGTGATTACTGTGGAGGTGGATATCAGCCGTGCGTCACCGGCTTTTGATATTGTCGGGCTGCCTGCGGTTTCCGTGAAGGAGTCGAAGGAGCGTGTCCAGTCGGCGATACGGAATTCCGGATATTTTTTTCCTATCGAAAAGGTGACGGTGAATTTGGCGCCTGCGGATTTGAAGAAGGACGGTTCCTGTCTTGATCTGCCGATTGCCATGGGGGTGCTGGCGGCAAGCGGGGCGATTCCGAAAGAGGCTCTTGCATCGGTGATGTTCATCGGAGAGCTTTCTTTGCAGGGGGAAATACGTTCGGTGCCCGGTGTGCTTTCCATGGTTCTTGCCGGACGGGAAGCAGGGATTTCTACTTTTTTCATGAGCCCCGCGGTTGCCGGGGAGGCTCTTCTTTGTGAAAATGTGACTGTGTACGCGCCAAAGACGCTTGGCGAACTGGTGGAGTATCTTTTGGGGCATAACCCGATGGCTCCTGCCAAGCGGCGGGAAGCGGCGGAATCTAAGTTGAGTGATGTGGATTTTGCCGAGGTGCAGGGACAGATCATGGCGAAGCGTGCTATGGAAATAGCGGCGGCAGGGTCCCATAATGTCCTTATGACGGGGCCGCCCGGATCAGGGAAAACGATGCTGGCACGCCGCATCACGACGATTCTTCCTCCTATGACGCGTGAGGAGGCTCTTGAGGTGACAAAGATTTATTCGGTGGCCGGACTGTTCAAGGCGGAGGATATCATCCGCGAGCGTCCGTTCCGCAGTCCTCATCATACGATTTCCATGGCCGGTCTTATCGGCGGAGGTACGATTCCCCGTCCCGGCGAGGTGACGCTTGCCCATAACGGTGTTTTATTTTTAGATGAACTTCCTGAGTTTCCACGGGTGGTGCTGGAAGTTCTCCGGCAGCCGCTGGAGGATCGGGAGGTGCATATTTCAAGGGTAAATGCATCCTTTGTATATCCTTCCGATTTTGTGCTGATTGCCGCAATGAATCCTTGTCCCTGCGGATATCTTGGAGATCCTGACCATCCCTGTACCTGCAGTGATGGAGAAATACGGAGTTACGGCAGAAAGATTTCCGGGCCTCTTTTGGACAGGATTGATTTGCATGTGTCGGTGATGCGTCCGAAGTATAGTGAGCTTACAGCAACGATTAAAGGGGAATCTTCGGCACGGATTGCGGAACGTGTAGCAGCGGCAAGGGCCATGCAGTCGGAACGGTTGTCTAAATGGCATATGCAGAATAATGCGCAGATGGGGCACCGCCAGCTTCGGGAAACCTGCCGTTTGGACGCGGAGGGATCAGAGCTGCTCCGTGAGGTTTTTGAAAAGCTCCATTTATCCGCGAGAAGTTATGACCGCATCATTAAAGTATCCCGTACGATTGCCGATTTGGCAGGTACGTCGGAGATTAAGCCCGAGCATGTGGCGGAAGCGCTCAGTTATAGAAATATGCTTCCCCGGAGGTCATGATGGATATATTCGCGGCGGCGCTTCCCGGTTGTCCAAGGCTGGGAGCGAAACATATGCGGGTTCTCATAGAGGCGTTCGGAACGGCGGAAGATGTGTGGAAGGCTTCCGATAAGGAGATTGTGGAATCTCATTTGCTGAAAGGGAAGACGGAAGCGTCTTTTTTGGCGTACCGGAAAGAAACGGAGCCTGAAGAAATAGGGGAAAAGTTATACCGGCTGCAGATTCGCTGCGTGACATGGGAGGATGATTTGTATCCCCCGCTTTTACAGACGACGGCAAATCCTCCGGCTGTTTTATTTTATAAAGGAAATAATCCCGTTTTTGAGAAAACGGTGGCGATTGTAGGATCACGGAAAGCGACGCCTTATGGCGTGCAGACGGCAGAACGGATAGCCTGCGGTTTGGCTGAAAATGGAGTGACGGTGGTTTCCGGCGGCGCACGGGGGATCGACAGCGTTGCGCATGAAGGGGCATTGCGCGGAGAAAGCCCGACGGTGGTGGCGCTTGCCTGCGGGCTGGATCATGTATATCCTCCGGAAAATAAAAATTTGTTCCAAAAAATTATTGATAATGGCGGTACGATTATTTCTGAATACCCGCCGGGGACGCCGCCTCTGGGGAGGCAATTCCCCGCGAGGAACAGGATTATCGCGGGAATGAGCCGGGGTATCCTTGTGGTAGAGGCGGCAGAACGGAGCGGTGCTCTTATTACGTCCGACTTCGCATTGGAAGAAGGACGGGATGTCTTTTCCGTTCCGGGAAATATTTGGCTCGATTCGAGCAGAGGGACGAATCATCTTATACGGAGCGGGGCGATTTGCTGTACGTCCTACGAAGATATCCTTTCTGAATACGGGTGGAACGAAAAGAGTATTTCTTCCAAGAAGGAATCTCCTGAACAGTTGACATTGGAAGAGGAAGTGGTGTATCGTTTCTGCTGTACAGGAGAGGAAGTGACGGCGGAGGATATTCTCCAGCAGTCAGGAATGTCGGTGATGAAGATTACGATGCTCCTGCTCCGGCTTCAGCTTAAAGGGTTTATAAAGGAAACGGGATCCGGCCGGTTTATTACAACAGGACGCGGATAATATAAATGAGATATATGCTGTATTTCATGTAGTATAGGGAGGGTATTTTGGCTATACAGATTACGATCACCGTGAAGGATAAGAAGAAAAGGTCTTCTGCCGGGGAAAAACTTTTCACAAGGAAACCGAATGCCAAGGGGAAACACCTGATTATCGTGGAGTCTCCGGCAAAGGCGAAGACGATTGAGCGTATTTTGGGCTCCGATTATAAGGTGCTTGCCTCCATGGGCCATTTACGTGATTTGCCGCAGCGTACGCTTGGTGTGGATGTGGAAAATGATTTCAAGCCGGAGTATGTTAATTCGGCGGAACGGGCCGATGTCATTGAAAATTTGCAGAAAGAAGCAAATAAGTCGAAAGATATTCTTCTGGCAACGGACCCTGATCGTGAAGGGGAAGCCATTTCCTGGCATTTGTCGAAACTTCTTGATGTGGATCCCCGGTCAAACACGCGTATCGCCTTTCATGAAATCACGCCGCCGGCGATTAAAGAGGCGGTACTCCATCCCGAACCGATTGATTTAAACCGTGTGGATGCCCAGCAGGCACGCCGCGTGCTTGACCGTCTTGTGGGGTACAAGCTTTCACCGTGGCTGTGGAAGCAGGTTTACCGCGGCCTTTCCGCGGGACGTGTACAGTCGGTAGCGACACGTCTGATTTGTGAAAGGGAAGAAGAAATACGGGCGTTTAAGCCTGTGGAATACTGGACGGTGGAAGGGATTTACCGTACAGAGGAAAAGGAAAGTTTCAAGGCAAAACTGACGCAGATTGATGGGCAGGAAGCAAAAATTCATAATGCGGAAGAAGCAGATCGGGTTGTCAGGGGAATTTTAAAACAACCGGCAGAAATCACGTCGGTCACAAAAACGAAAAAGCAGCGTAAGGCAAAACCGCCGTACACGACTTCCACAATGCAGCAGGATGCGGTCAACCGTCTTAATTTCGGTTCCAAAAAGACGATGACTCTTGCCCAGATGCTTTATGAAGGGATTGAAATACCGGGGCACGGACATGTAGGACTGATTACATACATGCGTACTGACTCGACCCGTATTTCCGATGAAATGATCAAGCAGGTACGGCCGTACATTGAACGTGTTTACGGGAAAGACTATCTGCCGCCTAAACCGAATGTATATGCCAGGGGGAAGGATTCTCAAGATGCCCATGAAGCGATTCGTCCCACGAATCTGCAGTTTGCTCCGGATATGCTGGCGGTCGTTTTGTCCCGTGACCAGCTCCGGCTGTATACACTGATCTGGAACCGATTCCTTGCAAGCCAGATGGCGCCCCAGATTTCCCAGGCAACGAATGCAGTGCTCCAAAGCGGCATTTACACACTTCGCGCGACAGGGACGCAGGTATTGTTTGATGGGTTTACGGTACTCCGGACGGTAAAAGAAAAGAAGCAGGATAATGAAGAGCTTCCTCTTCTGCCGGCGCTCCATAAAGGACATACGGTACTCAATACAAAGGCGGAAGGAGAGCAGCATTTCACCGCGCCGCCGCCAAGGTACACGGAAGCCAGCCTAATCAAGACGCTTGAGGAGAAGGGGATAGGCCGGCCGTCCACATATGCGCCTATTTTGGATACCATCCAGAGGCGTAAGTATGTGGAAAAAGAGGGAAAACAGTTTGTTCCCACGGATATCGGGTTCAAAGTGACAGATCTTTTAAAGAAATATTTTGCTGGTATTGTCAGTGTGGATTTCACCGCGCAGCTGGAAACCTGGCTGGATAAAATTGCTGACGGCAAAGCAACGTATAAAAAGGTCATGAGCGGGTTCTGGGATGTTTTTGAAAAGGAACTGCAGAACGCCAACCTGGAGGCAGCGAAAGCGAAGGAAGAAAATCAGGAAGTATCCGATGTAATCTGCGAAAAATGCGGTGCCCATATGATTGTGAAGATGAGCCGTTACGGAAAATATCTTGCCTGCCCGAATTTCCCTTCCTGTAAAAATATCAAGCCTTATCACACAGGAGAGGAGAAAGAAGAGGTTTCAGAAATAGACTGTGATAAATGCGGCGCGAAGATGGTGTACCGTCAGGGGCCGTACGGCAGATATCTGAAGTGCCCGGAATGCGGCCAGAACAAAGCGATCGTTATTGATACGGGCATAGAGTGTCCGAAATGCCATGAAGGCCATCTGGTGAAGCGCCGCTCAAAGCGGGGGCGTTATTTCTATGGCTGCAGCCGTTATCCGGCCTGCGATATGGCAGTCTGGAATGAACCGGTTAATGAGTTCTGCTCTGTCTGCGGCGCGATCAAGGTAAAGAAGGTTCGGAAAAATAAGGAGGAAGAGCTTATCTGCTCTAATCCCGAGTGCACAACGCATCCGAAAAAGAAAACTGTAACGAAAACTTCGGCAGCAAAGAAAAAGACAACAACTGCAAAGAAGACGACTGCCGGGACGGCGGGGAAAACAAAAACAGGAGCCGGTGATTGATGGAGAAGGTTACGGTAATCGGTGCCGGTTTAGCAGGAAGCGAGGCTGCCTGGCAGCTGGCGGAAATGGGGGTTCCCGTGAAGCTGGCGGAAATGCGTCCGGCAATCGGAACGCCTGCCCATCATACGGGATATTGTGCGGAACTGGTTTGCAGCAATTCTTTCCGTGCGGCGGCTCTTACCAATGCGGTAGGACTTCTGAAAGAAGAGATGCGCCGGCTCGGGTCGGTGATTATGGAATGTGCCGATGCCCACCGTGTCCCTGCAGGCGGTGCTTTAGCGGTGGATCGTAACGGATATGCGGCGGCAGTGACGGAAAAGATAAAAAGCCATCCGCGAATTACATTTGTGAATGAAGAAATCAGGGAAATACCGGAAGAAGGAATCATGATTATTGCGACCGGGCCGCTGACGGACGGCGCTCTTGCGGACAGCATAGAAAAATTCTGCGGCGGCGAAGGACTTCACTTCTATGATGCCGCAGCGCCCATCGTGATGAAAGAATCCCTTGATATGGACATCGTGTACCGGATGTCCCGCTACAATAAGGGAGAGGCGGCATACCTGAACTGCCCCATGAACGAAGAGGAATACAATGCATTTTATGAGGCGCTCAGGACGGCGGAGACAGCGGAAGTCCACGGGTTTGAAGAAGGAAATGTCTTTGAAGGGTGTATGCCTGTGGAAGTGATGGCGCAGCGCGGTAAGGATACGATGCGTTTCGGGCCGATGAAACCGGTAGGACTTCCTGATCCGCGGACAGGAAAGGAACCGTATGCTGTTGTCCAGCTGCGTCAGGATAATAAAGAAGATACGATGTACAATATTGTCGGCTTCCAGACTCATCTGAAATGGGGTGAGCAGAAACGGGTTTTCGGCATGATTCCCGGACTTGCTGATGCGGAGTTTGTCCGCTATGGCGTGATGCATCGGAATACCTATATCCATTCGCCCGATTTACTGGAAGCCACTATGGAAACCCAGCAGCGGAAAGGACTCTTCTTCGCGGGACAGATGACAGGCGTGGAAGGGTACGTGGAATCGGCGGCATCGGGAATCGTGGCGGCCTGTTCCGCAGCGGCGCGGGCAGCGGGAAAAGAACCGCGGGCATTCCCGAAAGAGACGGCAATTGGCGCGCTCTGCCATTATATTTCTCATTTTATCGGAAAGA
>ENA-OWYY01000265-OWYY01000265.1-human-gut-metagenome-genome-assembly--contig:-NODE-265-length-18466-cov-32.3344_pt1 | contig 18466 bp, 16 predicted proteins | sample MGYA00249755_ERZ652096 | MGnify/ENA primary metagenome ERZ652096 (study PRJEB26925, sample SAMN05827060) | human gut metagenome | biome: ENVO:2100002; feature: ENVO:00000062; material: ENVO:00002003... | reverse complement strand
GCTCGTCTGCCAATCTACATCATGGTCATCGGAACGTTCTTTGCCATCCAATACCGTTCGCTCATCATGGTATCGCTCTATCTCATCGGCATCTTCCTAGCCGTGATATTGAGCCGCATCTTTGCCAGTTTCGTGGTGAAGGGCGAAGATACCCCATTCGTTATGGAGCTGCCTCCTTACCGCTTCCCTACCTGGAAGGCGATAGGCCGACATACCTGGGAGAAGGGTAAGCAGTACTTAAAGAAGATGGGTGGTATCATCCTTGTGGCAAGTATCATCGTATGGGCTTTGGGTTATTTCCCTCATAATGAAGAACTTGATACCCAGGCTCAGCAGGAACAGAGCTATATCGGCAGAATCGGTAAGACCATCGAGCCTATCTTCACCCCACAGGGGTTCGACTGGAAACTGGATGTGGGCTTGGTTTCCGGTGTGGGTGCCAAGGAGATTGTAGCCTCAACAATGGGCGTGCTCTACAGCAACAACGACAGTTTCTCTGATGATCAGGATTACAACGATGAAGACGGAAAATACGAAGTCTTGAAGAAGCAGATGACTTCAGACCTGAAGAAGACCTACGGTTACAGCGATGCCGAGGCAGCAGCGAAGGCAACGCTCACCGCCTACAGTTTCCTCCTCTTTGTATTGCTCTACTTCCCTTGCATCGCCACCATCGCTGCCATCAAGGGCGAGACGGGCAGTTGGAAATGGGCAGGCTTCGCTGCCGGCTACACCACGCTTCTGGCATGGGTAGTATCAGCCCTGGTCTTCCAGATAGGAAGTTTGTTTATCTAATCAAGGTGTCTGCTTTAAGAAAACAAGCAAAGAGAGCGCACAACACCTGAACGACAGCCGCACAACAGCTGAGCGACGCTCGCACAACACCTGTTGTGCAAGCGCACATCAGCTGTTGTGCGGCTCACTATTTAATATATCCTGAAGACTTATTCAATATATCTGAAAGACTTCAAGTAACTGTTCGGAAGACTTATGTCATATCCTTGAACGCCATCAATCATATCCTTAAACGACATCAACCATATCATTAGAAGACATCAACCGTATCCTTATTCAAGATAATCTCTTTCCTACCTTTGCGGCAACAAACGCAATCATCAGACCCAGACAGGCGGCAATACTGATGGCAATGCGGAGACCGGTAGCCTCAGCAAGCCATCCGATAACCGGAGGTCCTACAAGGAAACCGAAGAAACTGATGCTCGAAACGATAGTAATGGCGATACTCGCCTTGATGGTTCCCAGTTTTCCGGCGATACTGTAACAGATAGGAACCGACGAAGAGATGCCGAAACCTACCAGCAGGAAGCCCAAGGTGGCAGGAATGAGATAAGGCAAGGCAGCAGCCAGCCACAAGCCGCCCAATATCAAACCACCACAAACCTTCAATACTCTGGCTGGGCCGTATTTCGTAACAAACCCATCAGCCATGAATCTACCCAACGTCATCGCACCCATACCAGCCACATAGCCCGCACGGATAAAAGCCTCATCGGGTTTTACTACTGATGAAAAATATACGCTACTCCAATCGTAAACGGTACCTTCACAGAACATGCCTGCAAATCCCATCAGTCCCAAAAGGAACAGAATCGGATCAATGGTCTTGAAAGAGAACTTTGGAACATCCTCCTCTTCTGCTTTCGCCATGGCATCATTAATCAGAAAGCGGAAACCGACAGCAATGATGAGAATACTCAGAGCCAGGATAGTTCCAAAGTGGACATCTATCGGGAGTAAAGTATTGGCAAAGATGGCACCGATGATACCACCGGAGAATCCACCCAGACTCCACAGACCATGAAACGACGACATGATGTTGCGCCCATACATCTTCTCTACCAGACATGCCTGCGTATTGGTGGCAATGTTCATCAGATTCGCCATCATTCCGAAAGCAATAAGACTCAAAATCAGATGAAAAACCGTAGTACTGCTACCGATGCTGAAAAGAACCAGGGCATAGAGCACCTCAGAGAGAACCAGCATCTTCTTGCTGCCAAATCTACTCACCAGGATACCCGAGAAAGCCATCATCAGAAGTTGGCCGATAGGAATGGCGAAAAGCACCGTTCCCAACTGGCCGTTGCTCAGATGCAACATCTGTTTTACATCCGGAATACGGCTTGCCCAACTGGCAAACACTACTCCCGGCACAAAATAATAAGCCGCAACCGCCACTCGCTTGCGCGCCAAATCACTTAAATTACTCAAACTGACTGTCATCCTTAATAATATACCTATTATAAATACTCATTTCTATTAGCGGCTGCAAAATTACAAAAAAAAACAGAAAAAGACTGATATTTGAACAATAAATGTTGCGCCGTTTGAGATTTTTGCCGTACCTTTGCACTCAGAAAAAGAATTAAAAACAAACTAGCAATGAAGAAACAAACAATGATTAACCTGGCACTCGCCCTCACTCTGGCAATGCCTACCCTACCCGCCTTCGCCCAGAAGGCGATGAGCAAGAAAGAAATTGCCGAAAAAGAAAAGGCTTTCAAGAACCTTCAGCATCCTTGGAAGGGAAAGAAGGTGGCTTACTTCGGCGACTCCATCACAGACCCTAACATCAAGGCATCAAAAGTAAAATACTGGGGATTCCTGCAGGATTGGCTCGGCATCACCCCTTACGTTTATGGTGTGAGCGGCAGACAGTGGAACGATATTCCCCGTCAGGCAGACCAACTGCAGAAGGAACATGGTGATGATTTCGATGCCATCCTCATCTTTATGGGTACCAACGATTACAATAACGGTGTGCCTGTAGGCGAATGGTACACAGAGACTTTCGACAGCGTGAGAATTGCCCGCCACAAGCCAAGCGAAATGGTACAGCGCCGCCACCGCCACTTCTGCATGGACAAGAATACATTGAAAGGCCGCATCAACATCGCCATGTCGAAGTTGAAGCAGATGTATCCTACCAAGCAAATCGTGGTGATGACTCCTGTGCATCGTGCTCTCTTTGCCAGTGGTGACAAGAACATCCAGCCAGATGAGATGTACGAGAATGCGCGTGGCATCTTCTTCGATGAATACGTGAAAGCTATCAAGGAAACAGGCAATGTCTGGGCGGTTCCGGTCATCGACCTCAACTCCCTTTCCGGTCTCTTCCCTCTTTACTATGCTGGTGCGCAGATGTTTAACAAACCGGATTGCGACCGTCTTCATCCTAATGATGCCGGGCACTCCCGCATGGCTAAGACCATCATGCAGCAGCTCTCTGCATTGCCTTGCGTCTTCTAGAAATCCGCATCATTTTCTGCCCGCGTACTTGAGCATCTATACCCACGTACAGTAATCAATGCCTCGTTTCTCACACTCTCCTCGCAGGGCGGCGAGGAAGTAGCTGCGCTCGCTGCCCCAACCACGAACCTTGTGCTCGTGATCTATGGTCTGCTTCAAACGCTCATCGCTGTAAGCGGCAAAGCGGGCTGCATACTCTGAAATTCTTGACTCGGCATAACCTGCACCAACAGTTGATGACTCAGCATTAGCTGCCTTAATTGTTGATGACTCGGCATTAACTGCCATTACACTCTCATTGTTCTTTAAATCTGAATTTGGATTCATAAAGATAATTATTTTAAGTTGTTAAACACTTACACATTCTTTTACCACCGTGGTTATCTCTATGCGAAACTCGGTTGGTGTGCCGCAACTGGGCAACTCTTAATGCTTGATTTCGGTTGCAAAAGTACATCATTATTCTGAAACCACCAAATTTTTTCAGGATTATTTTTCTTGTTTTTTTCCTTCTTCTAAAGAAGAAGATTCTTCGGGGTAGCAGATAGTAAGGAAGAGAAATCCTTTAATGGTTAAACTTTCCTATATTTGCATTATAATAGTATTATAATAATAAAATTATAATTACCTTTGTAAATTGACAATCAGAAAGATACAAACAATTGAAATATAAAAACAAAGAATGATATGATACAGCAAGTAGAATTTTCATTGCGTCCGCTTCCTCGCGGCTTTCACCTCGTAACCAACGAGGTGATGAGGAACCTGCCAGCGCTGCCTAAGACAGGGATTCTGAATCTCTTCGTAAGACATACCAGTTGCGGATTGTCGCTGAACGAGAACTTCGACCCAGATGTGAGACATGACTTGAAGGGTATCTTCGAAAGACTGGTTCCGGATGGCGACCCAAGATACCTGCACCAGGATGAAGGACCGACGGATATGTCGGCCCATGCCAAATCGAGCATGGTGGGTGTATCACTCACCATGCCCATTACCAACGGCAGATTAAACCTCGGAACATGGCAGGGGATCTACCTCTGTGAATTCAGAGAGGGAGGCGGAAGCCGACACCTCATCGCAACGATTACCGGGGAATAAATAACCGTTGCGACGAATCGAAGACGCCTCTATTTCCTGGATGAATCGGAGGCGTCTTTATCAATTTCACGGAAAAGACCGAAGTATCTCTTGCATACCCAGACGATGCCGACAACCATTGCTATGACGAGGATTCCTCTTAAAATTCCACTTAATATCTTTGGCATACAATCCCAAATAGGCAGAAGATGCATCGCAAAACCTAAAACCGCCGTCAATACCCACACACCGATGGTCAAGAGTTTCTCGTTTTTGATAGCTGGCTCAGGATCCTCTACTTCTACCAGATTTCTCAACTGGTATATCTTATAAAAAAAGAATACACCGTTCAGACATAAAAGAACACAGCAAGCTACCATTCCTCCAAAAAACAGATCCTCGTTATCTATCAAATCAACACAACTAATCCATAGAAAGAAGAGAGATAATCCTACAGAAGCAAAGCGACTGCTGAGAGAAAGATAATATACCTGTCGGGCATTAACTATCTTGACGAAAGGCAAATCAATGGCTGTGGGATGATAGCTATGACGCAAGTTTTGAACTGAAAAAAGTGTACCTACCGCAGCTATGACAATATACAGAAACCAATCATCAGATGTGGAATGAATGATGTTTCTGATGGTGAGCAGCCATATGGCAAGAACCAGGATTCCTACAATAAATTCAAAGACCCTGGCACTTGTAGAACGGTAAATCTTGACTTGCGCAAAGATGCCAGCTGGCTCTTCTTCATCACCATTCTTGAATAAATCAAGCACAAAATTAAATATTTTATTCTTCATCTTTCTTCTTCTCTTCTATTAGATTTGATTCATCTTCTTCCTTTGATTTCTTTGATGCAGCCTTCTTTTTCTTAGGCAGTCTGCCAGCCTTGCGCAGTGCTTCGGCGATGATCCATTGCAGCTGGCCGTTGGTTGAGCGGAACTCATCCTCCGCCCACGCTTCAATGGCACTCATCGTTTCCGAATCAATGCGCAATATAAAACTCTTCGTATTTGTTTCCTTTTTAGCCATACTTTTTAAATGCATGAACTTTCATGGCATGCTTCATCCACTTACAAAAGTACTATTAATGATTCAATGTTCCCGTATTTACTACAGGCTGGGCAGTATCATCGCCACAGAGCACTACGAGCAGATTGCTGACCATGGCAGCCTTCTTGTCGTCATCAAGCTCTACCACATCTTCATCGCTCAACTTCTGCAATGCCATCTTCACCATCGACACGGCACCCTCTACGATCTTCTCTCTAGCAGAAATGATGGCTGAAGCCTGCTGGCGACGAAGCATCACGGCTGCTATCTCCGGCGCATAAGCCAGATAGTTGATACGAGCCTCTACTACCTCGATACCTGCCATTGCCAATCGCTCATCAATGCGAGCCTCCAACTCCTTATTGATTTCATCACTTCCATCTCGAAGCGTAATCTGATTCGACTTTTCCCCCTCGTCATCATCGTAAGCATACTGTCCGGCTACCTGTCGGAGAGCAGCATCTGCCTGAATCTGGACAAAGCGGTCCAGCATGTTCATGATCTGTGCAGCAGAAGCACCGATGCCTGCCTGACCCGTAGAACCCTCAGCCATGGTCTGAGTATCAATCTCGAAGATAGCCTTGTAGGTATCCTTCAGTTTCCATACCAGCACCATACCAATCATAATCGGATTACCCGTCTTGTCATTCACCTTGATAGGTTCGGCATCGAGGTTGCGCACACGAAGCGAAAGCTTCTTCTGACTGATAAACGGATTCAGCCAATAGTAACCCGGCTCTGTAAAAGTGCCACGATATTTACCGAAGAAAAGCAACACGCGAGCCTGACCCGGCTCTACCAGGATGAAACCGCAGACGCAGATGATGCTCAGGATGAGAAGCAGTACGCCACAAACACCACATACATTTGTCAGCCAGTCCTCTTGCGAAACGCAGGCAAATATAAACAAGCCAACTCCAGCCAAAAAGCCGATGATGTTTAATACTAACATCAGGATGCCATTCAAGGTCTTTCCCTGATACGTAAATTCCTTATTCTCCATAATTTTACTTTATTTATTACGTTATTAATGTTGATATCATTTTGATATCGCAAATATACGGTATTAAAATGATATCACAAGGGCAGAAGATAAAGATTTCAAATACTTTAACAGAAAAAGGTCGTTGGGACGATACCCAACGACCTTTTCCCAAATTTTCACCTATTTATATATAGAAATATTATTCTATCACTTCCATTTCTTCCTCTTCTATTTCTTCCTTGATCTCCTTCTCTTTCTTTCCGAAATTAGGATCAATCTTCAGGAAAGCAGTAACCAGGAAGGTGATGGCGCAACATGCCATCACGATGATGAAGAACATGCGGTAACCTACCATATCCTTCAGATATCCAGAAACCATGCCCGGCAGCATCAATCCGAGATAGGAGATGCCCGTACAGATGGAATAATGGGAGGTTTTGAACTTTCCCTGACTGTAGAACAGCATGTAGAGGGTAAGAACCGTGAAGCCCAGACCATAACCCAACTGCTCGACAAAAAGACAGCTGGAAACCACGATGAGGTTGCTGTTGAGCGAGTAACTCAGATAGATGTAAACCACATCAGGCAAGGTGATGGCGCAAACCAGAGGCCAGAGCCATTTCTTCATTCCATCCCTGCTCACCAGAATACCACCAAGAATTCCACCCAGCAGCAAACCTATCAATCCCACAGTACCGTTGGCAAAGCCATATTCCTGAGGTGACAGTCCCAGTCCACCCTGCGAATTAGGACGGAGGATGAAGGTCTTGGTCATAGTGTTCAGAAGCGCTTCAGGGAATCGGTAGAGTAAGAGAAAGAGCATCACACAGACGGTTTCACCCAATCCGAACTTCACGAAGAAGGTGCGGAACATGTTCTTCAGTTCATGAGCCACTTCACCCACCGTTCTGTCGGTCTGCATATCCTCCTTCGGACGAGGCATGAAGCGGCTGTGGTAGAGCCACAAACCGATGAAGATACCTGCCAGTCCGTAAAAGATAAGCGCCCATGAGAAGCGAATCTGGTTGCGGAAGAGAACCTGAAGCACACCTGCCAGCATCACCAGAAAACCATTCACAAAGATGATGGCGAGGCGGTAGAAGGTATTTCGCAAGCCCACAAACTTGGTCTGCGTATGTTCATCCAGCTCAATCATGTAGAAACCATCTGCCGAAATGTCGTGGGTGGCACTACAGAAGGCGATGAGGAAGAAGAAGCACATCGTTGCCTGGAACCAGAAGGCGGTAGGCAGCGAGAAGGCGATGCCGGCAAGGGCAGCTCCGATGAGAGCCTGCATGGTGAGCACCCACCAGCGCTTAGTCTTCAGCAAATCTATGAACGGACTCCACAAGGGCTTGATGACCCAGGGCAGGGCGAGCCATCCGGTATAGAGACCCACCTCAGCATCGGTCAGCCCCAACTGCATGTACATCACCACAGAGAGGGCGGTTACGATGACGTTGGGGAGTCCTTCTGCAAAATAGAGGGTCGGAATCCATGCCCATGGACTCCGACTGTTTTTCTTAGTTACCATTTTACATCACTATTTATAAAGTTTCTTGATTTCAGCACCCTGATAGTAGTGCAGCAGGATGGCATCATAATGATAACCCTGCTCGCCCATCACGGCAGCACCAATCTGGCAGAGACCTACTCCATGCCCCCAACCGGCTCCGATGAGTTCGAAACGCTGAGGCACTCCCTGTTCATCCTTATCATATTTATCCACCACGAAGGCTGAACTCAGCAGATGACTGTCGCTCAGCGTACGGCGTATTTCGAGTTCCTTACCGATGGTAAAGGTCTTCTCTGTTCCGATGATCTGGAGCTTGCTGATTCTTCCACTCTTTCCGCGCTCCACGGCCTTCATGTCTAGGATGGCACCCAGGTCCATCTTCAGTTTGTCGGCGATGAGCTGCTGCAACTTCTCCTGGCTGAGCGTTTCCTTCCAGCGGTAGAAATTGACGGTTTCCTGATCATAGTCGTTGAGCACTTCTGACAGGATTTTCTTGTCCTGCGTGTTGCAGAAAGCTGGCGGATTGAAACGGATCCATTTCTCAGCCTCCTCCTCATTGGTCAGATTAGGCAGTGTATGTTCCACGCCCAGGGCGATGTCGCGAACCGCCGTGAGATAAGTCTTCGGCGTGTCCTCCCAGCAATACTGGAATTCCTCGGTTATTCCGCCGCAGCATTTCGAGAATCTTGCATCGCAGATTTCTTCGCCGTCCATCAGAATCTGTCCCTTGGTCTGGCGGATGGCTTCAGCTACATGGGGCGATGTTTCCTTGGTGATACCCTGGTAGCGCTGGCAGTGGTCGTCGGCACATACATCAAAGAGGGTGTGGTCTTCGCGGTCGTACCAGCGGATGAGCGTATCTTCCTTCTTGGTGAAGGAGAAGAAGTTGTTGCCGCTCTCAGCCACCTCTCGGCGCTTCTTCATCTGTGCCAGGAGCCATGAACGAGAGATGACGGCGTGCGCCTTCAGGAGTTCGAGACTCGAAGTGGCACTCATTTCACTGCTGATGACGCTCTCCAGATATTTCTCTACAGGCAACTCATTGATTGCCACAATCTTATCCGATTCTACCACAAAGCGGAGCGTGCCCAGGAAGGTTTGGGTTTCCTTGCGCTCCCAGTGGAAGTTGACACCGATGGTTACGTCGCTCAGCGAAAACGAGGCGTCGGCACTCTGCGGATGGAAGGTGAGCTGGCTGTACTGGTTGCCGTTCCAGAGCACACCGCCCTCTGAGAATTCTACCACCTGTTCGCCCAGCACCTTTTCGCCCTTGGCAAGATAAGGTTTGTTTAGCGAGAAATGAATCTTCTGCGCACTCACGATGCCCACCGTTACGTCGGGCTGCTTACCTTTATTATATAAGGTGGAAGAGGCTTCGGCTGCATCCTCGGCATCCTTAGATGCCTTCAGTTTGGCGATGATGGCGTTCATCTTTTCTTCCGAAACGCCACATTCCTGCAGCAGCGAGAGGGCTTTCTCCTCGGTCAGCTTTCGGAAATCTTCCTCACGAGGGGTGATGATGAGTCCGCTCATATCCAGTGCTCCCGGCGAAACCACAAACTGGGCGTCGCCTTCGGCAAAATAGGCTTCCGGACGGTGCTTTTCTCTCGGAATGATCACGCTGATGAATTCCTCGCCCTTGCGCCAGGAGATGATGTTCATCATCGGTTCGGTTTCGTCGCCACGCTGAGGCATTGCCTTGTAGAGACGGCGGAAGAGGGCCTCATCGCTCTCAGCACTCTTCGAGATGATGACGAAGGCGGGAACGATGAAGTCGCGAACCACTGAGATTTTCGCCTCATCATTGAGAGAGATGATGTCGGTCAGGTTGCGGGAGAGACGCTGCCAGTTGGTCTGAAGAGGAAGGATGCCGTTGGTTCCTGCCTGGAAATGAAGATGGTCTGGAGCCGATGCACCACACTTCGGACCGTTGTAGAACACCATCAGGTCGCTGTGCAGACTGATGAAGCGGTGCATCTCGCCGTAATTCTTGTAGATGAGCTGAGGCTGATGCTTGCGTGCCGGAATGGTGAAGTGGACTGGCAGAATCGGGAACGGATTCACCAGAAGATGGAATTTCTCGTCTATCTGCTTCGACATCTGTTCCTTAGGACGGTTCTTGTCGCAAAGGAAACAAGGGCGCTCGCCCAGGGTTTTCTTATCTATCTTGGCGCCCGTACTTACGATGCGGGCTGGGTTCCACTGCAGTTTCAGCTGGTCGGAGAACTGGCGGGTTTCTACATGCTTGAGGTCGCGGAAGCGGTGGCGCGCATCGGTCCAAACCTCCAGCTGACGGTTGAAGAAACGCGAGATGCTGCTGTCTTCCATAATGTCGGCCTTGCCCTGCAGCAGGTGCTGGCGTGCCTTCAGTTCCATGGTGCGCAGGCGGTCCTTATACAGGTTGTTGGCGTTCACCTTCTCTACGCTGAGGGCTGCATCGCTGTTACCTCCCCAGCGGCGGCAGAGGTAGAGTTCGTCGTAGATTCTACCGATGCGATAACGGCGCGAAAATGCCAAGCCGAGCGCATAATCCTCACCATACGAGGTGTTAGGAAACTGGATCTGTCTGACCAGCGGAGTAAAGAAGGCGCGCGGAGCACCTAATCCGTTGATACGCAGCGCATTGTTGCATCCGTTTTCATCGGTCCACTCCTTGTGGTCTATCAGTCCCGGTGGCAGGGTGTTGAGGTCGAAGTCGCACATGCGGTACGAGCCGATAATCATGGCTGCCTTCTGCTTGTAGAAGGCATCTACTATCTTCTGAAGTGTCTTTGGTGAAGAATAGAGGTCATCGCTGTCAAGCTGTACAGCAAACTTTCCGCAGAAACTGCTGTTGATGGCTTCGTTCCAGCATCCGCCTATTCCCAGGTCGGTTCTCTCCGGCACAATCTGTATCAGGTTGTCGACTTTAAGTTCATCCAGTATTTCGCCGGTGCGGTCGGTAGAATGGTTGTTTACCACAATGACGTTAAACTTGAAGCTTGCCTTCTGTCCCAGCGCACTCTTCACGGCATCAGCCACCGTCTTTTCACGGTTGAAGACGGGGATGATGACAGATGCCTCGTATTCAAAATCCTGCTCACCGAAGTCGGGCTGGCGGTAGAAGGTGGTGTCTATCAGGGCGCCCACCTTGCCCAAATGCTGGGTGCATGCCTTTTCCATCTCAATCTGCACCTCGCGGTTGCGCGGATTTACATAGTCAAACTGCTTCTCGCCGCTCTTACGGGTGTCGAGTTCGGCTTCTGAATAGAGGAATTCGTTGAGATGGAAGATTTCGCCCACGCGGCTCAGATAGAGACGGAGGTCGTAGAGGGCGGCAAACTGATACTCTTCGCGGTCGGGTTGGGCGATGTAGTCGGCCAGCGCCTGTGCCTTGATGCACCAGAGGCTTCCAAAGTCGAAGTCATCTCGCAAAGAACCTGACTGGTAGTCAATTACCGGATGTTTCTCCATTTTGCCTTCCACCATCTTGTAGTGGTCGGCGTAAACCATGACGGCATCCGTATCATCTGCCACTCTGAGGAATCGCTCCAGCGTGTTGTTTCCCCATCCTATGGTGGTGTGGCGGGTACAGATCATCACGTAGTCGGCATCTGTATTTTCAGCGATGCTGACAATGGTGTTACTGCTTTCCAGGCGGTCGGTGATGACAAACGTACATCCTTCGGGCACCTGATGATGAGCGGCAAAATCAGCACTCACCAGGAAGTGGATATGCTGTACTGTCTTGTACTCATGAAGCACCGACAAGGCATTCTGCGCATCGTCGATGTATTCGCAAGGCAAGAAAAGGTCTATTTTTTCTCTCATTTTCTTACGTTATTTTTGTTCACTTCAGCCCTTTTCGGGGGGCTAAATCTGTGTTTTTTATCTTTATTTTATCTTATTATATTAAAATATGTGGCAAAGATACTAATTTTTCGGCAAAAAACACTATCTTTGCAGTATGAATAATGAAAAAAAATATCTTTTGGGCCTTACACTTGCCGAATTGAAGCAGGTGGCAAAGGACTTAGGCATGCCCGCCTTCACCGGTGGGCAGATGGCGAAGTGGCTCTATGAGCAGCATGTGAAGAGCATTGATGAGATGACCAACATCTCGAAGGCGAACCGTGCCAAACTCGCTGCCGAATACGAAATAGGATGCTTCGGATATTCCGATGCACAACATTCGGTGGATGGTACCATCAAGTACCTCTTCCCTACCCGAAGCGGCAAATTTGTCGAGACGGTTTACATCCCCGACAAAGACCGCGCCACGCTGTGCGTTTCTTCGCAGGTGGGATGCAAGATGAACTGCCTGTTCTGCCAGACCGGCAAGCAGGGGTTTGAGGGCAGCTTGCCTGCAGGCGACATTCTGAACCAGGTTTACTCGCTGCCGGAGGTGGACAAGCTTACCAACATCGTGTTCATGGGTCAGGGCGAGCCGATGGATAATCTCGACAATGTGCTGCGCGCCACAGAGATTCTCACCGCCGACTACGGCTGGGCATGGAGCCCGAAGCGCATCACGGTAAGTTCGGTGGGCGTGAAGAACAAGCTGAAGCGGTTCCTGGAAGAGAGCGACTGCCATGTGGCCATCAGCATGCACGACCCTATCCCTTCTGAGCGCGCTGAACTGATGCCTGCCGAAAGGGGCATGGGCATTGAGCAGGTAGTAGAACTGCTGAGGAACTATGATTTCTCTCATCAACGCCGCCTGAGTTTCGAATACATCGTCTTTAAGGGCGTAAACGACAGTATGCAGCATGCCAAGGCCATCATCAAGCTGGTGAAGGGACTTGACTGCCGCTTCAACCTGATTCGTTTCCACCAAATTCCAGACATTCCTCTGCAAGGTGTGGATGATGAGAAGATGGAGCAGTTCCGTGATTACCTCACCCAGCATGGTGTCTTCACCACCATCCGTGCCAGCCGCGGCCAGGACATCTACGCCGCCTGCGGTCTGCTCAGCACCTCGAAGAAAATCGGAGAAATCCGTGAGCACGAGGATGAAGAGAAGATGAATAAGTAAGGTGGGGGAAAAATGGTTAGAGAATCTTTAAAGATCCTACTTGCCGGCTGTCTTTTGTTCCTTTTTCTGGCAAGTTGCAGCCCGGGAGGAGGAAGAAACAGAAAACTGCCCAAGAGCACAGGACAGCCTTACGAGGTGGTACTCAAGGGAGATACCGACAGCATCGTTACGAAGATACTGACGGAAGAGGTGCCAGCCCTGCCCCAACCCGAACCGCTCTGCCGGCTCATCCAGGTTAAGAAGGGCAAGATCCACGACAGCTACCTGCTCGTAAGAACTCGCATCGTAGTGAACATCCCGGCAGCGGAATTCTCAGTCAGGCTGAGCCGCAACGAGAATGCTTCACCGCAGACCGTCATCCGCATCTCTGCCCGCTCGCTGCAGCAACTCAGAGAGAAACTCAACCCCGAGAAACTGCGCCAGCTCGTAGATGAGACTGAACTGGAGCACCTCGCATCCATCATCTCCACCAACCCGAGCAAGCAGAACTGCGAGATGCAACAACTGGTAAAGAAGAACTTCGGCATCAGCATGAACATCCCTGCCGAAATGCAGGCAAGCAAAAAGGCGAAGAACTTCATTTGGATCTCAAACAACGCCAGCTCGGGCATGAAGAACCTGCTCGTAATGAAAGTGAAGAGTGAAGAACGAAGAGTGAAAAATTCAGATGCTTTTTCACCTCAAGAGAAGCAGCAGATTGATAGCATTCTCCGAACCAATATGCCCGGCGAAACCGACAGCATGTACATGATAATCCCGGTCCTTTCAGAAAAAGGACTCTGGGAAATGAAGGGCGACGCCATGGGAGGCCCCTACGCGATGAGGCGCATCCGCCTGAGAAAAACGGGGGATGAAATCATCATCATCGGCTTCGTCTATGCGCCCGAAATGAAAAAGAAAATATTAATCAAGCAGCTAGAAGCTGCGATTTCTACTATAAAATAAAACGATAAATGGACAGCAAAAAGATTAGAGTGGCCATCACTCACGGAGATACCAACGGTATCGGATACGAACTCATTTTTAAGGCATTCAGTGAGCCAGAGATGTTGGAGTATTGTACCCCTATCATCTACGGTTCGCCTAAAGTGGCAGCTTATTACCGCAAGGCGATGAATCTGCCTGCCCAGTTCTCCATCATCCAGAAAGCAGAAGATGCTGAAGACGGAAGAATCAACCTCCTGCCAGCTGTAGACGAGGAGGTAAAGGTTGACATGGGCATGCCTACTCAGGAATCGGGTACGGCAGCCATCAAGGCACTTGACCGAGCCATGACCGACTACCGCGACGAGCTCTTCGACGTGCTCGTTACCGCACCGGTAAACAACCAGAACGCACAATTTGAGGGCTTCCAGTTCAAGGGCCACAAGGAATACATTGAAACTTGCCTGGGCGAAGGTGCCAAGGGCCTTTCCATCCTCTGCGGTGGCGACCTTCGCATCGCATCCGTAACCGGAAAGACTCCGCTCAAGGACGTGCCGGCAGCTATCACCCAGGAACTCATCATCGAGAAGGTGAAGCAGATGCACACATCACTGAAGCGAGACTTCATGATTACCAACCCGCGCATCGCCGTGCTCGCCCTGAATCCTAGCAACAACGGTGAGGAGAGCTGCGGACCAGAGGAAGCCAGCATCATCATCCCAGCCATTGACCAGCTTGCCGAGCAGAAAATACAAGCTTTTGGTCCTTACCCTACTGACGAGTTCTTCGGCAACGGCCATTTCGTAGAGTTCGACGGCATCATGGCCATGTATCATGATCAGGCTACTACCCCGTTCCATTCTCTCTACACCGAGGATGGCGTACTCTTTACTGCCGGTCTGCCACTCGTGCACACCGCCGCCAACACCACTCCTAGCTACAGCATCACGGGCTGCAACGAAGCCGATGCAATCTCCTTCCGCCACGCCATCTACTTGGCGCTGGATGCCTTCTGCAACCGCGAAGACTATGATGAGGCCTACGAGAATCCACTGCCTAAACTCTACCACGAGAAGCGTGACGAGAGTGAGAAGGTAAGATTCTCCATCCCTAAGAAAAAGGGATAAGAGAAAGATTCCCTATTCCCGAGAAAAAGCGGAATAAAGAAAGATTCGGGAGGGAAGATGACGCAAAAAAGGCAAATCTTCCCTGTAATCAGACCTCCCGAACGTTAAAATTTAAAAAAAATGCAGATAATTCAGAAAAAATGAGTAATTTTGGCAGCTAAATGGATACTTCCGAACTACAAAAGATAAAACAACGCTACAATATCGTCGGTAACAGCGACGGATTGAACCATGCGCTCGACGTAGCCCTACAGGTAGCGCCGACCGATCTCTCCGTGCTCATCATCGGCGAGAGCGGTGTGGGTAAGGAAATCATTCCAAGGGTGATTCACGACAATTCGCCACGCCGCAGAGAGAAATATTTCGCCATCAACTGTGGAAGCATTCCGGAGGGAACCATTGACAGCGAACTCTTCGGACATGAGAAGGGTTCCTTCACTGGAGCCATAGGCGAAAGCGAAGGATACTTCGGTATTGCCAACAAGGGTACCATCTTCCTCGACGAGGTGGGCGAACTCCCGATTCAGACGCAGGCAAGACTGCTGCGCGTGCTCGAAACGGGAGAATACATCCGCGTGGGTGGAACTGAGATAAGGAAAACGGATGTCCGCATCGTGGCAGCCACCAACGTAAACATGCGCAAGGCTGTGAGCGAAGGCCGCTTTCGCGAGGACCTCTACTACCGCCTCAACACCATCCCGATACAGATGCCTGCATTGAGAGAGCGTGGAGACGACATCCTCCTGCTCTTCCGCCTCTTCGCCATGCAGATGGCCGAAAAATACCGTCTGCCTAAGATTTCACTCTCAGATGAGGCCAGGCAGATCATGCTGAAATACAAGTGGCCGGGAAATGTGAGACAGCTCAAGAACATTACCGAACAGATGTCAGTGCTAAGCCGAGAAAGAGAAATCGATGCACAGACTCTCACCCAGTTTATTCCGAGAGATGAGGAGTCTACACAGCTCGCCACCATACAGAAGGATGGCAAGGACGACCATAGCTACGCTAGCGAGCGCGAACTGCTATACAAAATTCTCTACGAACTGAGGGGCAACGTGAGCGACCTGAGACGAGAGATGAACAGCATGCGCAAGCAACTCGATGAAGCACGCCAGTTGGGCGGTACAGGCGGATATGTTTCTCCGGTTCAGCCGAATACCCAGGTAGCTCCAGTATCATCCGTATCTCCGGTTTCATCGGTTTCTCCGGTTCCGTCCGTATCATCCGTTCCATCGGTTTCTCCGGTATCTTCCGTACCTCCGATTACCGATCTCGACGAGCTACAACACATCCGTCAGGAAATAGCTACAGGAGGCATGAGGGGCACTTACAAACCCGAAGCTGAGGATGCTGAGATTGAGGAGATCAAGGAAGAAAACGAGAATCTGAACCTCAGCGACCTTAGCAAGCAGATGATAGAAAAGGCACTGGAGAGAAACAACGGAAACCGCAAGAAAGCGGCAGAAGAACTGGGAATCTCCGACAGAACTCTGTACAGAAAGATTAACAAATATAAGTTATGAAGCATATACGCGCGTACCTATATATAATAGGAGTCACACTGATGGTAGCGGTCATGGCAGCATGCTCCGTGAGCTACAAGTTCAACGGTGCCAGCATCGACTACACCAAAACCAAGACCATACAGATAGCCGACTTCCCTATCAGAAGTTCGTATGTATGGGGTCCGATGGGTCCGATGTTCAACAACGAACTCAAGGATAAGTTTGCCAGCAACACCCAGCTCATACAGGTGTCACGCAACGGAGACCTGAAGATAGAGGGCGAAATCACCCAATATTCTCAGCGCAACAAGTCGGTTAGTTCTGAGGGATACTCAGCACAGACCGAGCTCAGTATCACCGTAAACGTACGTTTCACCAACACCAAGAACCATACCGAGGACTTCGAAAAGCAGTTTACATCTGCCAAGACCTACGACACCACTCAGAGCCTTGCCTCGGTGCAGGAAGAACTGGTAACCCAGATTATCAAAGACCTGGTAGACCAGATATTCAACGCTACGGTAGCTAACTGGTAAAGTAAGTGAAGAACGAAGAGTGAAGAATTTAACGGCTTTACTAATCATAAAGTTCAAAACTCAATGTTCAATGTTTAAAGTTCAAAATAAAATAAAGTAAAAATATCGTGGAATTAAACAGATTGATACAACACCCGGAGGAAATGAACCGAGAGACGCTCTACGACTTGCGCGCCCTCTTGGCCTTATATCCGTATTATCAGACGGCACGCCTGCTGATGTTGAAGAATCTGTACCTGCTCCACGACCCGAGTTTCGACGAAGAACTGCGCCGTGCAGCCATCTACATCACCGACCGTAAGATTATCTTCGAGATGGTAGAGGCAGCCCACTATCAGATAAAAAACGCCCCTGAAGAGGCTGAATCCGACAAGCAGCAAGGCGTAAGAGGAATAGGAGCAGAAAAACACGGAGACCGTACTAGCGACCTCATCGATCACTTCCTGGGATCCATTCCTATGGAAGAAGACGAAGAAGAGAAAAAGGAGAAACGTAAGCCTACACCTGCTGACGCGGCTGTAGACTATGTGGCTTATCTCATGGAGACCGAAGACCAGCAGGAGCCAGAAGATACTTCGCGCACCATGAGTCTCATCGACGACTTTATGGAGGATGGCGGTTTCAAACTGCCTAAAATCCAGCAGGACGAAGATTACAAACCAGAATTTACTCCCGAACTTCAGACCGATTCCGGCAAGGATGGCGAAGAGGAAAACAGCGGTGTATTCACCGAAACCCTCGCCCGCATCTACATCAAGCAGGGCAAGTATCAGAGGGCTTACGAAATCATCAGCCGCCTGCATCAGCAGCATCCTGACAAGAACGGATATTATGTTGACCAGCTCAGATTCCTTGAGAAACTGATGCTGAACAGCAAGAAGAAATAAAGAAGAATAATAAATAAATAAAACTAGTTTTAAAAAATGGCTTACACATTATTAGTAGTATTAATCGTCCTGGTAGCTATCCTGATGATTTTCATCGTGCTCATCCAGGAATCAAAGGGAGGTGGACTTGCAAGTAACTTCTCTTCAACCAACTCAATCATGGGTGTTCGCAAGACCACTGACATTGTTGAGAAATTAACATGGGGCCTCGCTGCAGCCTTGGTTGTCATCAGCGTGGCATGTGCTTATGTAGCCCCTCAGGCAGCTGGCGAAAGCAGTGTTTTGGAGGGAGCCACTCAGGAGCAGACCGCTCTTCCTGCTATGCCAGGTGCTAGCAAGGATGCAGCAGCAGGTGCGCAGAAGGCTATTCCTGCAGCTGGTGCAGATGCCCAGAAGGCAGCTCCAGTTGTTCCAACAAGCCCTGCAAAATAAAAAATAAGAAAAAAGGTACGAAAAAATTTGGTAGAACCATTTTTTTTTCGTACCTTTGCACCCGCTTAACAAGAATATGGTGGACGTAGTTCAGTTGGTTAGAGCGTCAGATTGTGGTTCTGAATGTC
>ENA-OWYY01000163-OWYY01000163.1-human-gut-metagenome-genome-assembly--contig:-NODE-163-length-29293-cov-24.5544_pt1 | contig 29293 bp, 28 predicted proteins | sample MGYA00249755_ERZ652096 | MGnify/ENA primary metagenome ERZ652096 (study PRJEB26925, sample SAMN05827060) | human gut metagenome | biome: ENVO:2100002; feature: ENVO:00000062; material: ENVO:00002003... | reverse complement strand
TACCGTCAGTTCCCGTCACCACGTTTACATGTTCCAGATGGAGCACATAAGGCATGGCGTCGATAGCGTCTGCTGTCGAAGGATCGATCTGATTGATTATCGAAGCATCTATATCCATACTCTTTACCCCCTTTGTACTTTCTGTATCTTCCAGATTCTTACCAACTAAAGTTTTTACCGCATCCTTGTTTCCACGTGCCACCACCAGCAATTGACAGTCATTCATCACGTTCAGCGTCACATCCAGGTGGGTGCCGAGTTCTACAGTGCCATAACTGTTACCATTCTGATAGGTCCCGTTTCTATTGTATTGGAGTATCTCCAGATTATACAGCTTAGTGGGAACGGCCGGAACGCCACGGGTAACCGGCTTCCGTAACCGTTTTACATCAAAAGCGGCGGCGCGTGTTTCAACGGCGAGCCATTGAGATTCTTCATTCTTTGAATCATCGGCAAAGCCGAAACACAGGGATACCTCCACGGGCTTTGTGTCCGCATCGACCGGCACGACATCCGCCCGCTCTTCACAAGCCGCCATGCCCAATAGGCAGACAAGCACCGGTAGCTTCCACAGATTTTTAGAAGTATGTTTCATATTGGTATGTTTGTTTTAAGTTCACCACAGATTACACGGATTTTCACTGATTAATTATTTATATTCCGATTAATTATTTATATTTCACTGATAATCAAGTTTAATCGAATCAAAGATTCGGTGTTAATCTGTGAAGATCCAGTATTAATCTGTGAAAATCCGTGTAATCTGTGGTGAATCAAGTTCATTTCTGTCTTTTATTTGAAAACTACATTGTTCACCGGAAGCACCTCCACAGCATCGAACATCACTACGTTGCCATCCGTGATCGTCACACGCACATCGGCGCTGTTGGCGCCACTGACATTGACGGTGAGCTTATAAAGGTAATCTCTGCGGATGTTGTAGTCAGTCATCAGGTTGCCGCCCAAATGCAGGAGATAGTTCACACCGATAGGAGCCGATGCTCCTGCATACTTATATTCACCCGACAGCTTGATGTACGTGCAGTAGTCCAATTTTCCGCCCGGCCCTTTATCCGGAATGCTCTTTTCCATAAACGAGGCGGCTGTTCCCATTCCCCGTAAGTTTTCCGGCATATAGAATTCGAAAGAAGAAGACGAAGCCCAATTAGTAGTGATCTCTGTTCCGTTTGTGGATGTGATAGCCGTAGAACCATCGTTATCCGCAGGATACTTATCTTTAATACTTCCGCCTCCCCGCGTATAGAGCGCCATGTGTGTGGGTACATTGTAGAGGGAGACGGACTTGACGACAAGGTTACTCGGATTCTTTGGGTCTGCCAGATCTCCCATTTTCTTCCAGGACAAGGAAATCGTGGCGTAAGCCCGCCGCAAGGGAACCACCAGCGGTATCACACCCGGTTTCTTGGGATCGGGCTTATATTCCAGCGGCCCCGATGTCAACAGGGACGGCTTGTTCCTATAACCGGAAAAGGCCACCGTTTTCGCCTTCAGTTCCGCTTCGGTTCCGGTGAAGCCGCTCAGGAACGACTGGTCCACATTGGCAATGACATAGAAGCGACTCTCCGCCTGGACGAAAGCAACATCATCATTCTTGGTGTTGACCTCAATCGTCTGATTGCTTCCCGGATTTCCAATCGTACCAAAAAAAGCTTTCTGCTTCAGCTTTGACACTCCGCTCTCGGTGGCGTATTGCAGCACCCAGATCGTGTTAACAGGAATATTGTTAATCTCTCCGCGCGTATCCACCGTCAGCTCCGGAGGCAGTTTCAGAACTAATCGAAGCTCCTCGGAAGTCTCTACGGATTCCTCGCTGCATCCCGCCAGCAAGCCGGAAACCGTCCATAGGCCGGAAACCGCCAGCAGGCAACCGAGTGCCCATTTGCCCGTCCATCGTCGTATGTATTGTCTTTTTGCCATTCTGTTTTGATCTGATTCTAAATATGATAATTGTATATGAATATGCCGGTTATTTTCCCATTTCATCCGAATCGAGCGTTACGGTCGATTCATATTCGCCTATCGCCAACGTCAAGTCGGCGGGGTCGAGTATGCCATAGAACGTCAGTGTGAAGTCGAACGTATAGGTCATGCCCGGCAGCAACACCTTCTGGATCTCCGCCGGATAAGTCTCGGTCAATGTCTTATCCCCATTATCTTTGTAACCTACCGTCAGGTTCACATCAAAAGAAATCATGGCCGATCCGTCTACCGGAAGCACCACAACCGGCGTACTGACTCGTGGAATGGTAACTGTTTGCCCTGTCGTATTATATGTGAATCCGGTGAAGGTCTGAGTAGTGGCAAATGTTTCATTCGCTACCGTCCCCCAGGCAGTACTGCCCAACGTGTAAGGCAACGACGCCCGGAGTCCTCCCATCTTGAAGGAGTTCACCACCAAGCTGGTAGGAGTAACCGGATGGGTTCCACTTTTTGCCGCCACACTCACTTTGATCTGTGCTCCCAAGCGTTTAAAGGGAGCCGGCAGCACTACGTCCATCATGTTTTCTCCCGTTTGGTTGGGTTGCACCACGATCCCTTTCAGGCTGGTGTACATAAAGTCTTTTCCGTTCGACACCTGAATTGTACCGTCCGTTTTCAGTTCGGGCACTTCCGTCGAAGAGTTGTACGATACCAGGTAAAGGTCGTACGTTCCGCGATACAGATAGAGGTCGCCCGTAGCCACTCCACTCTTTACCGTATATACTTTATGATCCAGCGGTTCCGTCGTCGTGGTAGACGCACCTGCGGGGAAAGCATAGATACAGAAAGTCTTTCCATCCGCCATATCCGTTGCCGCGTCGGCACGGGTCGAAGCCTCGTCCGCCTCCGCCCGGTAAAGAGAGAAGCGGAGCGATACCGGATCTCCCTCCTCCGTGCCGGGTTCCCCGGGAGCCTGTTCCGAACATCCTGTCAGTCCCGGCGCTCCCAGCAAGCAAAGGCAACACCCTATCCAAAGTTTCAGTCTTTTATTCATCGTTTCTTGTTTTAGTTCACCACAGAGTACACAGAGTAACACGGAGTGGATCGTTTTCCACTAAATCCCGATACTCGTGTTCTGGTTCGCATCGTTCTTCCAGTCCTCTATCTGTACCGAGCTCAGCTTACCTCCCATTTTGTCCACCGTAATCAGATAGACATAATGCTTTCCCGCCTCCCACTGCGCTTTCACCGATTGGGTTTCAAACGCATGCGCTTTCGCGGCAGCTTCTCCGTCCACACATACCTTGAGCCGGAACGAGAGCACCGTTTCTTCTTTCGCCATCGGCGCCACGAGGCAGGTCACGTTCGGTCCTTTCTGGTTTTCTTTCAGCTTCAACTCCACGCCACTCGCCTGCGCCAGTGTCAGTGTCGAAATATCCGACAGACTGTTCAGCAATCCGCTTTTCAGGTTCATCGTCCCGATGCCTGTCCGCAGACGGTTGGTTCCGCTCAGCACATCCACCTGTATCAGCTTTAGCGCTTCGGTGGCCGAAGCCGACTTCACGATACGGAAACTGACTTTGGCCAACGCGTGCTTCATCTTGAAGCTGACGGTTCTCGAGGAAAGTGTTGCCGTGACGGGGACTGTCTCCGACTTATCCGTACCCACACCGTAGAGATAATCGGCCTGCCCGGTAGCGAGAAAATCAGTCAATGACGACGGAAGGTTCACCGCCGTCGTATGTTCACCGTCACCGGACGCTTGGATGGCTGCGGGAGGATAATAGGCGTATAGCAAGGCATCACCCGAAGTGTTGTTAATGATCGTCTGCTTGTCCGGAGTCCAGACTCCTTCTTTCAAGGAGAATGTCATCAGTGGATTGTCTCCATACGCCGCATGTGGACTGGTAGCTGATGCGGTAGTGGTGGCATACACGTCCACCTCGGTGATAGCGGTTGCTTCCGCACGGGTGACGCTCTCCTCTCCCTCCACTTCGATCCGCTGCAATTCCAGTGCGCCTTCATCGGTGGCGAATCCGTCGTCCGAGGCGCATGAAGCCGTCAGGCATATCCCCGCTCCGAGGGCAAGCGCCATGTAGAGGCGATTCGCCGGCTTCTTCATTCGGTTGTATTTTTGTAGGTTCATATCTGTTTTTCGTATCTGTTTTTCATTAAGTGGCGTTTCCCGCGTCTGTCTCCGTTGTCTCTACGAATCGTTCTACGGTGATACCGTTCAGGATCAATTCATTGGTGGACGTAAAGTTATACTGGTAGTTGTATCCGGCTTTCAAGGTATGGGCCGTCTTCTCGGTGTAGCTCTTCTCCGTTTCACCGGTGTCGCCGGCCTTCACCTTGATCACAAACGTTCGGGAACCGGGCTTGACAATGGCCACATACGTATGCTGCAGAGCGGAAGTTCCCGCTGCCGAGGCGCTATAGGCATTGATCGTCTGCGATGTAGAGACATCGGTGGCAATCCCCGTACCCTCCAGGCTTGCCGTGCCGGGAAGTTTCTTGTCACTATCATTATTTCCATACTTCACCACCAGGGTTACCTTCGCCGCTTCCGGAGCGAACGAGAACGTAGCCTTATTGCCATCGAGTACTCCTGTAGCCGTCAGCCGGTTGCTTTTCCAGAAATTGGTGGCTGTGCGCTGATCGGTTAGAATCTGGGTAAACGCCGTAGGATACGAAGCCGTAAACGTTTCACTACCGGTGGTGGTGAGCGCTGTTTGTCCGCTTGCGGGTTGCCAGGTGCCGGTTGTGCCGGTGACCACCCGTTGGTAGTCGGCAGTTTTCGTGCCGTCCGTAATCCGGATGACATCACCCGCTACAAATTCACTTTTATCATAATCACCGGCATGCGAGTCTGCCGCCGCACGGGTAGCGGGATTCCCCACCTCCGCCGATACTTCCAACGGACGGGGCAAAGCATCCTCTTGCGAGCAGGCGGCCAGCAGAACCGGGAAGAACAGGCAGAGAGCCGCCCCGGATACCGATAGGATTCTATTCTTTTTCTTTTTCATGGGGTTACATCAAACTAATATTACATCAACTAATATTACATCAAACTAAGTTACATCAACTTAAGGTTCCTGTATGCGAATCCCCGCTTTGCCACTCTTTGATCTCCTGACCGGTGGGAACCAACACATTATTTTTCAGGGTGAGCGTATAGGTGTAGTGGCTGTTCGCCGCCCTTGCGCAAGTGAGGGTGACGTCATAGACCACTCCGTTAGCATCCGTCACCGATACCCGTATCGACTGCTGGGAAGTAAGCGGGGCGATAATGCCATGCCAGGTATATTTCGCATCGCCTGTACCGCCGGGGTGATACAGGTAGACGGTTTCATCCTTGCTTGCTTCTCCGGAGTAAAGCCCATTCCCGGTTACGGTCATACTCGTAAAATCCTTGGACAGTGTGTTCTTTCTCGAAAATTTCAGTGTCAGCTTCACGCCTTTGTGCACAAAGGCGCTCTCGCCTGTAAAGGAGAGTGTTCCGTCACGGCCGATCGTCACCTTCTCAGGGGTCTCCAGCAGATTGCTCAGGCGGTAGTCCTCACCGTCCGCCTTTCGCTGGTCGGCACGGATACCCGAGTATTCGATAGGGTAACTCGCCTGGTAGGTGGCTCCGGACTCAACGAGCAGCTCCGTACCCGTCACCGAAGGTTTCCACTCGCCCGTACTGCTGCCGGAAGAAGCGGCGTTCAAGGTATAGTCCACCGGAGTGGATGACGAGCCGTTCCGCGAGCGGATGATACGGATTTTGTCACCTGCGGCAAAGGTGCTGCGGTCGTAACCGTTGTCGGCTGCCACGGCACGGGTCCCGGCTGCCACGGCCGCCCGGGTCTCAGACTCCCGGCCTTCACCGGAAGCGCAGATCGCGGCGGACACCGTAAGCGGAGTCCCTTCGGGCAACGAAGGGGTCAGCGCATTGTCCGAACAGCCTGCGGTAAGCAGCAGGCAGCCTAAAACCGTTTGGTATAATCTATCTGTTTTCATACTGAATCATTCATTCTGAATCATTTGTCATTCTGAACCATTTATTGTTCTGAACCATTTGTTTCATTGCCAGCCGGGATCTACGTCACTGCTCTCCTCGGAAACTTCCGTCCACCCTTTTATATCGACAGGTTGCAGGCTGATTCCCCGTTCGCCGAGCGTCAAGGTATAGACGTAGCGGTATCCTTTCTGCCATGCCGGGTTGAAGGCATCGGTCGAGAGGGTAAGATCCCGTTCGGTAACGTCCGAGCTTTGTTCACCCAGTGTCAGCGTCAACGTCACCTGCGTGCCCGAAGCTGCCTCAGCCTTCGGAGCCACCAGCCCGTAGGCCACTGTAACGGGGCCCGAGGTGCCGACCTGTTGCGGACGGGCCGATGGGGTAAAAGAGATTTCACCCACCGCGGCCAGTCCGGACAAAGCGCCATCCGTCAGGGACATCGTGCCGGCCGATCCGGATCCGGAAGCAGTCGTGCAGAAGAAAGGAGTAGCGCTGCCCGCTGCCGTAAGCTTAATCTTCTTTACATAATCGTATGTCGGATCCGGGGTGCGGTCGTTCGCGTTCTGAATGCGGAACACGACTTGCGACAAGGCGTGTTGCAGATAGAGGGTCGGCGAAGCAGACAGGCTGTTGGCGGTAACCGCCGTAGCCGAACCTACGGTAGCGCTGCCGGAACCGTAAAGGTAATCGGCGGTAGAGCAGTCGTAGGTATTTCCTCCGTCGAAGGTTTGCCCGGCAGGTACGCTGACGGAGAGAGCAGGCAAGACAGTACTGCTGCTGCCACTGCCGCTGCCACTGCCGCCATCGCTCTTCAAGGCTGTCGCGGCGGGTGCCCAGGCATAGACCGTTGCTTTTGCAAGGCTGACGTAGGTAGAAGGAGTGCTCGTCCACTTCGTACCGGAGGGCGCTTTCGTGAAGGTCGCTCCCCCGGCGTTGCTGCCCGGATAGAGACTGCCGTCCGCAGCGGCGAGGTAGATGCCAATGCTGATCCGGTCTACACCCGTACCAACATCGTTGATCATGCTACGGGTGGAGGCGAGCGTGGCACCGGCATGAACACCGGGCTGCAAGAGGACGGCATCGCCGTCGGTGAGAACGGAGTTCTCACCGGAACAGGCTATGCAAAACAGGGATGCGGTCCCAAGGAGCAAAAGAATGAATACGTTCTTCATCTATTATCTTGTTGAGTTTTTCTTCTATCACTTTATATCCAGGGATGCGTCTGACGCAACCGTTGTCCATTCCGTCACGGTCACACTCGAAATGACGAGTTCGGAGCCACTGAGCTTGACGGTGTACAGGTAATTCTTTCCGGCCTCCCATTTACTGCCGCTACCAGGCAGGGCGACTTTATAATCCTGAGCATCAATCGTCAGCGTAGCTTCCACGGTCGACTTATCGACCGTGCTTTCAGGCAGGACGAGGATACTGGCTTTCCTGGCGTTATTTTTGGCGGTGGTTGCAGCAGAAGCATCGCTACTCGCTGCTTTGGGCAACGTATAGTTTGCTATATCACGTGTATAGGTCACTGCCGCCGGACTCTGACCCACAGTGATCGTACCATCCTTAATTTTCATGGTAGGGCTAGCTCCATTATTTAATGTTGTATTTCCACTTTTATTGGCTAATACCAATTTGGAGAATGTACCGGCATTTTTATAGGTATGATCCGCATATACCCGGAAGCTGACCATCGCAAGGGCGTGCTTCATGGTGAGCGTCACCTTTCCGGTTTTATTCGTATCATCCTTTTTATAGCTGGCTTTCACTCCGGTACTTTGATCGGCATACATATAGTCCACCTCTCCGGAGGCTGCGAGAATCTTATCTTTTGTACTGGTTTGACCGTCCGAATTGTCAATGGATTGAAAGTCGATCGTGGCGTTAGCCTCTCCGCTCTTCCCCGGAAATACAGAGATATTGATCGTGGAATTATCAGTGTATTCATCACTCGACTTGGTAGCCTTCAGCGCAGTACCGCTACTCTGAAATTCACCATTACTACCCGGTTGATACGCCGGATAATGCGCATAGATCGTAGCCTCTTCCGCCGAAAGATAGATTTTATCGGTCGTGCTGCTATTGCCCCATTTCGAAGAGCTGTAAGTGTACACCCCATAGTTATTCGTTGTCTTATTCGTCGTTTTGCTGTTGGCATACACCGCGATGCTTCCTAATGCATTCCCTACAGCCGATGCATCCGAGCCGGCATCTATCGCGCCGCGTGTCAACACCACCTGTGGCGACACCTGCAATTCCGCCACCCCGGTATCCTGTCCTTCGGGCAAAATGCTTTCACCGCATCCGACAGCCAACAGCAATGCCGGAAGAGCCATAAGCCAATGATATTTCGTTTGGTTAATCATCATGTTCGTCTTATTTTTGTTTAATTCATGTATCTAATCCGCATCCAGAGTGCCGTCAACAGTCACCGGAGTCCACGCCTGCACCGTTACCGAAGTGATTCCCAGTTCATGGTCGCCGATGTTCAGCGTCACTGCATGTGACATGCCCGCCTGCAACGGATTTTTCCCGCTTGCGTTGGAATCACCGAACGTAAGCGACACATTATCGAATGTACCTATTGATGTTTCTACTTTCAGCGTATACGTGTTGCTTCCGCCTCCATTGCCATTGCTTCCGCCGGCTTCCAACGGAGGGAGTAAAAGTTGCCCCACAGATACCGGAGTCTGGCCGGTCACTTCCGTTCCTTGCCCGGCTCCGTTGGTTCCGTTCTGCGTAAGATCCACCGTCAGTCCCTGGGGATGTTCGGTTGTGGTGGAGAATGTCACCTCTCCCGTAGCCAGCTTCAACGAAGCAAGCGGTTTCGCCTCCTTCACCGTGATACTCTTCACCCATACCGACACCCCGTTTTGAAGCGTCTTCTTCGCTTGAAAAGAGAGTTGCGTCAATTGATGGTCGAACACCAGTGAAAGAAAGTGCCCGTCCGCCCAGCGGTTTCCCTGTATCTGAGAAGCGTAAAGCAGATCGGTCTGCCCTGTGAGTACAAAGGAAACCGTACCGGCATAAGTGCCCGTTCCACTGCCCGAAGCGGCTTTATCCGGCTCGGCATAGGGGGCGTAGCTTACCAGATAGAGCCAAGCTCCCCAACGGGGATAAATGGGCGCATCCTTACCGGCATTGCCCCAACTGACTTCACCGTTGATCCCGACAGTTCCTTTCCAGACACCCTCTTCGGCGGCAACCACCGGAGTGGTGTAGTCTCCCCCGGTTCGGGAAAATACCATGGCGGCCTCAAACTCCGCCTGAGGCTTGCTGCCTGCCGAGACCGCCGCCCTCGACGATACATCGCCCTCCAGAGCGGAAAGCTCCACCGGAACCTCCTCCTCACCCATCAGCGAGGAACGGTCCGCGTCGGAGCAACCTGCCAGGAAAACTCCCGGCAGGCAGAAAAAGACAAAAAGCGAAATATGGCGTTTCATGATCATGGCAGACATTTTATGTGAATCAGTTCAGATCGGCTTTGCCGGCATCACCCGCTACCCAGTCGGTTACAGTGGCGGTTACGGTCATCTTCGTAGCATCCGACGGAGTCAGAGGCTCGGTCACGTTCAGGGTGATCAGGTGTGACTTACCGGCCTCGGTAGACAGGTCTGTTGTATTATCCTGCTTTTTGATTGTCACATTACTGAAAGTGATATCAGTGCCTCCCACAGAGATCACCGCATCGATCACGACTTGGCCCGAAGCCTGGATCATCAACGGATTACCTACCCGCACGGCATCTGCACCCAGCGCCACACTGGAAATACCACCCACATTCATCACAGCGGCATCCGTCCACTTGCTCACACCGGCCTTACCCGAAGCCGGAGCTACGTTGACCTCTGCAGGCACCTGTGCGTCCTGCACGCTGATTTTCTTTAAGCTGACGGTCTGTCCGCTCCATTCGCCACCACTTGCCTGAGTGGTGAGCTTCATCTCAAAGTTGAGCTGGGTGGTCAGGTGCTTGAACGTAAGTTCAGGTTTCTGTTGACTACTGCTGCTACCGGCCTCCGCCGCGTCGGCGAGCATCACGTCCTGCTCCCCGTCTGTTTGGGGAATCGTCACCGTTGTACCGCTAACCGTTCCCGCAGGAGCCACAGCCGCCAGCCAAGACTTCGTGCTGGCAGTCGTATGGTAATAAAGAATCGGGTTGAGTGACACCGTGGCCTTAGAATCCGCCTTGAAAGAGGCGGTGGAAACCGTGGCACGGGTTGTCAGTTTGTTCTGTCCGCCGTCTTCCTTCACTTCATTGGCAAGCACCGGAGAAAACTTAGTCCAATCAGCAGCCTGATCACCGTCAGCCACCAGCACCGTAGCCGTCACATCACTGCCTACGCCCACCGCCGCGCGGGTCTTCACCATGCCCTGCACGCTTTGCGACACTTGGATAGGAGTCGCGTTCACCGGATTCTCGGGCAAAAGGTCATTGTCATTGCTTGAGCAGCTTGCCAGCAAAAGGGCCATAGCCGCCACACTTAGTTTCGTTTTCATTGTTTTCTAAAAGTTTTATAGTTAATAAATATGTTTATTGTTCTGTTTCGGCAGACCGATTGTCCACCAGTTCCCCACTGCCGGAGTCGCCCTCCTGCCACCGTCCGACCGTAGCGACAGCTACAATCTCCACCGGATCGGGAATGACGGGATCGGGAAGTTCCACCCGGACGGTATAAGCCGTTCCGCCTTCCCCCTCCCCGCCTTCGAACCGTACGGGAAGGGCACGGTATTCGCGGTCGTGTGTCCGGTCATCGTCTACCGAAAGCACCAGGTCGATGGTCAGCGTAGCGGAAGGCTGCACCAGCACATAGCCCGGCAGCGTCAGCTTGTTGCCGTCAAACGGAAGGCCCTCCGCCTCTTCGCCCGCTTCATAAACGGGCACGCTCACCGTGCGCTCACCCGGCGAGAGCGACTCTTCGGCCAGGGAGAGGGTCACCTCGTCCGCCAGTCCGTTCAGATGGAGCGACCGCACGCGGAGCGCCCCGGTATCTTCGGCCTCTACCGTGAGTGTAAAGATCAGTTGCGTCAGCAAGTGCCGATACAGGAGCGATTGGCTGTCGGACTCCCCGAAAGGAGCGGAAAGCGATCCGCTCTGTTCGCCCGTCAGCATCAGGTCTTCTTCTCCCGTCAGGCGGTAAGTCAGCCGCCCGTCAGCCGTCAGCGGTGCCGGAGGATAGTATCCCCGCAGATAGAGCGCCGAGCCGTCCGACGGATAGTAGCGTTCGGGCATCAGGCGGATCTCGTTGTCCGTGGCAATGCCGTCCCAGCTCCCGTCGTACTGTCCCGTACGTACACCGTAAGCGACACACACCGGGGTATCGCCGAAAACGTCCACCGTCGCACGGGTACGGATACCCGTAAAGAGACGGATGGGAACCGGCTCCGGTTCCGGACGCGGTTCGAGCGAGCGCTCCGTACACGAGAAGAGAAGCTGGGAAAGAAAGGCAGCTTTCAGTATGTATTTCAGTTTGAGTATCATATTCCCATTGTATTTCTAAAACCTATATCCCAGCCCCAGGTTGATCCCCGTCAGGCCCCAACGGACGAAGGAGGCCGGATGGTGATAGTATGCATGGGGAGGTTCGTTATCATAAGCCTTGGCGGACGAATGGAGGTATCCCCCGCGCACTCCCGCCTCGATGCCCCAATGACGGGACAGGGGGACATACACGCCTGCGGAGAGTCCCGCATGCCGGTAACGTCCGGTGCGGCTTCTGCCTGTGGCGTCCGTATCGCCTGCGGGCGAGGGACGGTAATCGAAATCGCCCGACTGACCGTAGACACCCAGATAGAACCAACGGTAACGCCCGTCACCTTTCAACCACAAACGGGGTTCGAGGCTGTAGCCGGAGACGCCCCAGAAACGGTGATCGCGCCCGCCTTTCCAGTCTGAATACGCCGCAGAGGCCATCACAGACCAACGGCGGGCAAAGTGAAGCTCCAGCGCCAGGTTGGGCCTGAAAGCTCCCAGACGGCCTTCCGCCGTCAGCCCCGACCAGTCGGCAAGGTTCGTCTTCAGGGAGAAGACCATCCGACGCGGATTTTCTGCTCCCGACCCCGCAACCGTACCGGGATGACCGGCCGGACCGACCGGTACAAAAAGAATGGGGGGCGGGCACGGGCGGTTGTCCGGAGCAGATGGGACCGCAGGAGGCAAAAGCGGATATCGGGAGGCATACATGCCGTAGTTGCGGCGGGCGGCGGATAAAGTATCCGCACCCGCAGGCTCGCGCAGGCAGACAATCACCACGTCGCGCTCTTCGCCGGGATAGCAAACGGCATGGTTGTGAGTCACGAAATACTCCTCTTTCATACCCTTGCGGGTGATCAGTTCGGACTTCACACGGCTGCTACGCACATAGGCCAGCCAAAGATTGTCGTGTACGCTCCCGCCCGAAGTGCAATGACCGTCTACATAGATACGCATCTTCCCGTCGGCGATAGGGCCACGGAAAGAAGAGACGGCGGCAAACAGGCGTTTCAGCTCGTGATTGTTGCCTTGATAGTCGGCATACAGAACGTCACGCCCCTGTACAAAACGGAACGTGTGCAACGAATCGCAGTCCGAAACCGCACGTGTGCCGACACCCCGACCGCAGACCGGTGCGGAGAGCAAAAGGATATATCCGAGCAGCAGTAAAATTCTGTTCATGGCGGCAATCTCTAAAAAACGGTTTACAAACAAAGTTCTGTCAAATGGATTTCGCTGAATATGCTGCGCATCATCTGGTTGACAACCCCCATACGGGAGGCCACCGACCCATAACGGCCATAGACACGCTGCTCGTCGACATCCGGAGAAACCGGACACACCCCCTCGTGCAGGATCAGCAACAAGGACAGCAGGTCGATGGAGCCCAAAGGCTTGCACAGTTCATAAGAAACGGGACTATCGGGAGATTCCGGGCATATACAGCGAATCAGCCCTCCACGCTCCAACAGGGGAAGGAGGACAGAAACATTCCGGAAAGCGCAATCGGAAGAAACAGGAGGAGAAGATATGCCGGCATCACGGTAATAGATGTAACGAAGCACCCTGATAGCCTCCTGGGTTAAAATTGTAAGCATAACTTTTTGTTTTGTTTGTGAAGACCGTTACTTTGTAGGTAACGGCATTTAACAAATATCTGAAACAGACAGCGTTCTAAACCGAATAATTAGATTTAAACAACAAAAGGCATCCGATGATGGCAATAAAATGTTCATCCACGTTAAATTACACCAACGCGGACAACCCTTCTTATTGCTTTTTTAAGAGAAAATAGGGAAAACTAATGCTAAGCATGCATCTTTTTTAAAATTAATTATCTTTTTATTGAAAAACTTGCCTTTTTATTTGTTTGTGTGAAAAATAATGTCCAATTTTGCAGCAATAAAGCGATGCCGTTACCTACAAAGTAACAGACCACCTACCCTACTGATTATAAGCATAATACCTTCAATACATTCTACCTTCAAACCGCACTCAGCACATAGTTGAGTATCTTCCTGTTTGTCCGGTCTACTTCCTTATCACCGAAAGGTTTCAGGTAAGTTTCCGTAACTTTCACCGAAGAGTGTCCCAGCCCACGGCTGATCACTCCCACGGGCGTCTCCTGATGAAAGGCAATCGTGGCCCACGTGTGGCGCGCGGTGTATGAACTGAGCCTGCCGCCCAATCTCAAATCCACCGACACCCGTTCCAGCCGGCGGTTCAGGTTGCGCAGTTCACATTGATATTCCTGATAAGGAGTCAGCACCTTCTCCTGCCGACGTTTCCCGGTACGGGGTTGTCCCAGGATGGGCAGCAGGTAGCTCGGATGATCGTTCTCCGCCATCCTCCGGTTGATGATGTCCATCGCCTCACGGGGCACGGTAATGCTGACCTCCTGCCCCGTCTTATGCCGGCAGTAGGTCAGCACCCCCTTGTCAAGATTGCTCCTGCGCAGGTGTGCCAGATCGACAAACGGGATGCCCCGCAGCATAAACATCAGCACAAACCAGTCCACAGCCTTCGCCGAGGCCGATTCATCCGGACACCCCGACATGCGGATCATACGCCCCACCGTGCGGGCATCCACGGCACGCTTCACGTCGGAGCGCGTACCGGTGTATACCTTATCGAAAAGCCCGGTGACATATCCCGGACGCCCCTTCATCCCCCGGTTGTAGCCCGCACGCAGGGCACGCATGTAAGTAGACACCGTGTTCCAGCTAAGCCCCCGGCCAAGCAGCAGAAATTCGTAATTCCCCAGAAACGCCGGGGTCACCTCTTCAAATCCTATCTCCTCCTTTCCCGCGCTCTCCCTGAGCAAACGCAGCATGTTGTGGTAAATGCGCCGGGCGGACTCACGGCCCTCTTCACGGAACCTTTCAATCTCCGAAATCATAAATACTGTTAATGTTTCATTCATCTTATTCATTGTTTTTAATTTACAATATCCCCTTAAATATAAATTGTACAGAAAGCCGGATAACCGAACCTATATCTTTACAAAACACATCTAAAGAGACTTTACGGAACAATCCTTGGGACGATATGCTGTACACTTTTTGTATATCTTTGCCGATCCTAACGTCGTTTTAACAAACATTGGCATCCAGCCATCCCATACAAACCTCAAAGTAAGATGAAAAAGAGCATCCAGGACCTGAAAGAGTCATTAAGAAAAAAGGAACAGAAACAACAAAGACTGCACGAACAAGAAGATAAGATAGAAAAAGACATCCGTGTGCTGCGATACCTGATAGAACGGGAGGAACAGGCCGCCTCTGCGCAAGCCCCCCGGAAACGGAAAATCGCCCGAAAGCAGGTAAGCGACTTCTTCACCCGGATCGCCCTGTTTTACGAAGACCTGCAACGGCGCCTGGACCTGCGCATCACTTACCGCTGCTTCTGCCGCTGGCTCTGCACCCGCTACGAGTTCGAGTCACGCTACCGCGACCGCCACAAGTTGTCGCCTTGCACGGTACTGGGGTATTTTAAAAGGGAAAGGGGTGGGTAAGCTTCATCAGTCAACCTACATAGTGGGCAATGCTTATGGGTTGCTTAGTATATTGTTTTTCTAAGAGAGAACTTCACCCAAAGATGTTTTCAACAAAGTAGATTTACCCGACGCCGAGGTCCCGTCAGGATGACAATCGGATACTTGTTTGTCATCTCTAATAACTTCTGTTTTATCATTGTTAGTTCACACGGCAGGATTGAATCAAGGATATGCCGTATATACCGCGGGGAAGAACTTATTGTCGACAGGGAAAAATGGATAGCAGTGCGGAGCGGCTTAGTTCAATTCAGGCAACAGCGTTGCCTATTTCCAAATATCTTCATTCTCCCAATTTGCAGGAAATCCCATTGCCCGAACATCAATTGAAGGGTAACGGTTTAATAAATCCTTAAACCTTGTCACAAACGAATGGTTAGGATTGATTATATCCAAAAGATACACAATCATGCTCAATATAAAATAGACCTGACGTGTGCCATTTGCCGGAAGCGTAACAAACGGCTTACGGGGTGAACGGGGCATCAGCGGACGGATGCTAAGCGCTTTATTCCACAAGCGGCAATGATGGGCGCAAATGTTACGTATATAAACGATGCTATGTAACCATGATGCAAAAACCGTGTCGGGCAATCCAAAATAATTTGCGATATTGCGTTTAGCCCTTCCGGGAAGCAAGTTGTTATACAGAATGGATAAAGTACCGAAAGATGTTATCTCCATAGTTATCCAACTTGGCGGAAAAGGATTGGAATACTTGGCTTTGAAAGCCGTTACAAACTCTTCATCGCTACGCTGGTACTCTTCATCTATCTTCGATAAAATCTTGGCATGACGTACCGGATTATTGAAAAGAGAAGAATCGGCAAACCAATAGCCATTATATTGTGAAGAGAGTATGTAGGCGACTTGTGTACGTACAGCCACTTCTATCTTTTCCAACTCCGTAATAATCAGCTTGCGGAGTTCACTATCGAACTTGTAGATAGTATATGCCGCCTCAAAAGTGCTAGCCGGCTTGAAGCGATGATTCTCTTTATCCGCCAACAATGGATACCAGTAACCGCTCAAACGGTAGTAGCTGATATTCTGTAACAAATGCAAAGCCTTGTTCTCGTCTGTAAAGGAAAGTCCACGCTGTTTGAGTAAAGCTATCTGATCCGAAAAAGATATGAGATGTTTAGGGTAAGGAATTTTAGTCATCGTAGTATAAAAATAAAAAGCTTACCCTGAGCGCGCTGATCTGACGGGAAGCGGGGTAAGCATGTTGCTGCAAAGATAAAACAATTCTCTTAAAATACAAAATAGTTGCCATATTTATTGTTTTTGATTCACGGCTTTTTCATTTAAGAAATATAGTTCATCGCTTGTTATTGTAGCAAAAAGCCTTATATTCGTGCGCAACGATGCTGAAGCACCGCCTTAGGTGTTTCTTCTTATCGTTCATTTTATTTTTTAATCGTTACTAAATATCAGGATTCAACGATCCACTTTTCGATGTTTCGGGTTTGGGCACTGAAATTTACGCCAATCTTAAAAAGCTTACGGCCGTCAGTCGCAAAAGGTTGCGTATAATGCTTCCCGTTGATCTGTCGGAGGGCTTCTTCGGCAGTGCCATCCAACTTGAACTCCATCACATAAATGAATTTATCTGTTTTCAAAACGAGATCGACACGCCCTTCAGCGGTATGATATTCCACTTGCGTATAGAATCCCATTAGCTTAAAGACGATGAAAAGCACATTCTGATAGTGCAGTTCCCGATCACGAATCATTTCGTAAGGGGTATCCGCAAAGAAACTCTGCAGACGGCGGAAAAAAGAATCATAGTCCCCGGCACGAACCTCTTGCACGAACTTCTGAATTTCAAACGGGGCTTCTACTTTATTGGTGTCCGCATAATAAGGAAGCAGAAACTTCATGAACCCCTCCTCCACTTCGCGATTCGGAAATCCCAAACGGTAAATCCCGAATTCACGGTCATACCCCTTGATGGTGAGGTAACCGCTCTGATAAATTACGGGAATAGGATCGGTAGAGGAAGAGTCGATGCTGTTCAATACATCCGCATCGGTTTCCACATGCGCCATTTTATGAAGATCATAGTGATGTATCTGCAAGAGTTCTACCAGATAGGTAGGAGTACCCGTTTCAAACCAATAATTTCCAAATTTCATTTTATAGAACGTATTCAGCAGGCTGAAAGGATTGTAAATGCCGATCGAATCTTCCACAAAATGGTACCCGTCATAGCATGCCTTCAATTCACGGCACACCTCTTCATAACCCATCCTCTGCCTGTCGGCAAGTTCGTACAACTCTTGATCCAGATTGGTCCGTATTTCCTCCTCGGTGATGCCGCACAATGCCACGTAACGTTCGTCCATCGACAAATCGATCAGATTGTTCAAAGCACTGAATACACTCACTTTACCAAACTTGGTGACACCGGTCAGAAAAGCGAACCGGATGTATCCATCCATTGTTTTGATAGCTCCATAAAAGGCTTGCAAGGTCTTGCGAAACTCTTTTTGCAATTCTTCATCCCCAATGGATTGCAGCATGGGCTTATCATATTCATCCACCAGAATGACTACACGATGCCCCGTCAGTTTACAGGCACGCTCTATGACACCGGCAAAGCGCAGAGACAAAGAGCGCTCCGAAGGTTCAGCTCCATAGAGTTTCTCCCATGACACAATGGCTTTCTCCAATATATCCTCAAGGCTTTGCGGTGAGTCATATTTCTCTATATTCAAATCCAGATGCAATATCGGATGTTCTATCCACTCTTTCTCGAGCTTTTCCATCGCCAGTCCTTCAAAGAGTTCCTTTTTTCCCCGAAAATAGGCCTCGAGAGTAGAAACAAGCAGACTCTTCCCAAAGCGACGGGGGCGGCTCAGGAAATAATAACTCCCCGTCTTCACCATTTGATAAACCAATGCGGTTTTATCTACATAGAAAAAACCCTCTTTACGGATTTTCTCAAAATTCTGTATTCCGATAGGATAGATTTTATCGCTCATATTCTTTATTGTTCCGGAGATAAGTAACAGACCCATCTGTGGATACAAAGATACTATTTTTTTTCTGTGTTTCGCATGTCATACTTGAAAAGCAACGCCGTGACAGTAAAAAAAGTTTTTCACTTCACACAAGAGAGATGTAATTTTGTCACGTAAATAAAAGCAACAATTATGAAAGAATTAAATTTTGACTGGCTGCTGAACGGAAGCTGCCTGCTGTCGGACGTGGCGATGGCATATTTCACAACCTGTGTTTATCCCCGCTCGGCAGGCAAACGGATGCGCGACGAGATAGAACGCTATCCGAACCTGTACGCCGAACTGCTGGAAGCGGGATACAAGCGTCCCAACACACTGTTGACGCCGCGCCAGATCTGTATCGTGATCCGTCACTGGGGAATGCCCGACACGGTGTACAAGTGGCTGCGCGAGCACCCCGCGGATCGGGTTCAAAAACTGTTCGCCGACCGCAAATTCGACTGATATATTTTATATATCTTTTGTTTATTATTTATTTATGTGCAGGTCTGCATGTTGGCGGCCTCTAAATTCATCCGCACAAAAATCTGAGCAACAGCACATTAGGAGTACTAAAGCATGTTGGTGTCCGTGTTGGTGGTTTAGAGGCTCCGGATGATGGAAACAGAGGTTCCGGAAAGGCCCGGACGAGGCTCGGTTTCACCCCCGCAGAGCGTGCGCTGCCCTGCAGAGGACCCTGTGACTTTTTGCGCCGTAATGCGGCACTCTGCATCACTTTCTTGCATCACCGGCTGTCCGTGCTTAGCTTTGTCACACCGTTCGGGAAAGAGCGGTACACTCGATAACCTGTAAAATGAAATACTATGAACGCATCGACTGAAACAATTCTGAAAAAAGGATATATCCTGATCCCCAAATCCCTGATCGAAGATTTCCTCAAAGCCGGATTGGGCACAGAGGGCTATCTGGAAGCGTGGATACGCGTATTGGCGCTGGTCAACTATTCGGATACGGAGATCTGTGTGCAAGGCAACCGGATGATCTGCCGACGGGGAGAGACGGTATACACCTACAGCCACTGGGAAAAGGTGCTGGGATGGAGCCGCTATCGCACCCGCCACTTCTTCGAAACCCTGTTTAAATCCGGAATCATGGAGGCCGTGGAGAACTCCGCCGGAATCACCCTGCTACGGGTGATAGACTATGACCTCTGGACCGGACAGAAAAAGGCGGCCGCCACCCGGAGCAACCATGCCACGGAGGGTTTCGACGACTTCTGGGACCTCTACCACCGCATCACCCAAAAGGACAAGATAAACATAGCCCGTGCCCGGAAAGAATGGAAAAAACTGACGGCAACGGAGAAGAAACTGGCCTTGGAAAACATCGAGGAATATTATGCCCACCAAAAAGATATACGCTTCTGCAAACAGGCGGCCACGTATCTGGCGGATAAAGCGTTCCTGAATGAATATGAGTTTTAAACCCACCACAAATCCAAATCATTATGCTACAACCCCAAGCACCCGAACTCGAGGAAACCATCCTCGGAGCCTGCCTGATCGAAAAAGAAGGCATGGCACTGGTTGACGAACTGCTGAAACCGGAAATGTTTTATGTCACCCGTCATCAACTGATTTATGCCGCACTGCAGGCGATGTTTCACGCCGGTACGAACATCGACATCCTCACCGCCACCGAAGAGCTGCGCAAGCGCGGAAAGCTGGACGATGCCGGAGGGCCGTTCTACATCACCCAACTGAGCAGCCGGGTGGCAAGTTCGGCACATCTGGAATATCATGCGCGCATCGTGCACCAGAAGTACATCCGAAGAGAAATGATCGTGGGATTCAGCAAGCTGCTGACCCTCTCCGGCGATGAAACCATCGACCTGACAGACACGCTGGTGGATGCTCACAACCTGCTGGACAGGCTTGAAGGAGCCTGCGGACACAACCGGCAACTACGGGATATGGACACTCTGATGCAGGCCACCCTGGTGGAAGCGGAAGGGCGAATGCGGAAAAACAAGGACGGAGTGACCGGCATCCCTACCGGACTGACCGAACTGGACAAGATGACGGGCGGATGGCAAAACAATGACCTGATCACCATCGCCGCCCGGCCGGCAGTGGGAAAAACCGCCTTCGCGCTCCATCTGGCTAAAGCCGCAGCAGCGGCAGGACATCATACGGTGGTGTACAGCCTCGAGATGCAGGGCGAACGGTTGGGTGACCGATGGCTCCTGTCGGCAGGAGAGGTGGACCCGCACCTCTGGCGAAGCGGTAAAGTGTCGCAGGAAACATGGCTGCAAGCCCGGCAGACCGCAGGAGAACTGGCAAGACTGCCCATCTGCGTAGACGACAACCCGGATATGAGCATGGACCGGGTACGCTCGAGCGCACGGTTGCTGCAAAGCAAAGGCAAGTGCGACTTTATCATCATCGACTATCTGCAACTGTGCGACATGCGCACCGAACAGAACAACCGGAACCGGGAACAAGAGGTGGCACAGGCCAGCCGTAAAGCCAAGCTGCTGGCCAAGGAACTGCACATACCGGTCATCTTGCTGAGCCAACTCAACCGCGGCTCCGAAAACAGGGCGTACGGACGCCTGGAATTGGCGGATCTGCGTGAGAGCGGCGCCATCGAGCAGGATTCCGACCTGGTGGTTCTGCTCTATCGCCCGGCACTGGCACACCTGGCAACGGACAAGCAGAGCGGATATCCGACAGAGGGGCTGGGGATAGCCATCATCGCCAAACACCGCAACGGCGAGACGGGCAATGTATACTTCGGACACAACAGGAGCATGACAAAAATCGGCGACTATGTGCCGCCGACGGAATGGATAAGGAGGAACGCGAAATAAAATGGAAAAGCCGGAGTCTACAGGCTCTCTATCTCTCCGGCGGACAATCCTGTCACCTGGCAGATGGTTTCGACCGGCAGGTTCAATGCCTTCATCCTCCGGGCATTCGCCTGCTTCTCTTCCATGCGACCTTCGGCAAGACCTTCCTGGCGGCCCTCCTGACGACCTTCCTGGCGGCCCTCCATAGCTGCCGTACTCAATACATCATTCTGAATCATAATCGCATTGATATGTTCATCATAAGCCAATTGTTCTGCCTTATTCATGTTATAATAGACAAGTTTACGACGGGCTTCCTCCAGTCCCGGAGCCTTGGTGTCGGGATGGATCACACCTGTCTTGAGATATTCAATCCACTCCTCAAGGGGCGTGACAGCCACTTTGTTGAACTCGTTCACACGAATAAGGAAATACTCAGGAAAGATCTCGGCAGGCAATTTACGGACGATGGCGTTCTTCTCTTTGGTGCTCACCTCCAGAAGGTCGCCCGTGTGGACACCCACGAAAGAGTTCTGACCGTGGTAAAGGTAATCAGTACCACGACCGATATCAAAGTAGAGGATACTGATGGAATACACCTTCTTAACCTCAGAGTAGAGCTGACCCAACTCGATATGCTCCGTGATCGCCTTGGCAACACCGAAAAGAATACGTTCCAGATAATAAATCTCACGGGTATTCTGAACCTCCACAATAATGATCTCGTCTTTGCTGTTACGCGCCTTTATGTCGACACGGTTGAATTTATCCGTTTCATTCAACTGATTGCCTTCACTCTCCAGAATCTCGACGATACGGATGGGCTCACCCAGCAAAACGGTGAGAAAACCCTCCAACACGCCGAAATTGGCCTTGTTACGCAACAGGCGTTTCACAGCCCAATCAAAACGAATATACCTGTCTTTCTGTTCCATCATATACGAATAATATCTATCCTACAAATATAAGTTTTAAAAAAGAACTATCCAAGCATACGGCGGAAGAAATAAGATGAACCGCCTTTAAACCATAAACGATGAACAGGCCACGCTGCATCGCATAGCTTGTCCATCGTTTACTGTCCATCATTCAGGCTTGCGTCGGCCGGAACTTATCTCTGACCGAGCTGAGAATCGATAAAGAAGATACCGGCATCACCGGCTCTCTTAATCTTATCGACAATCCCTTGAGCGGTGGCTTCTTCTTCTACTTGTTCGCGAACGAATCCCCAAAGGAAATCCTGAGTCGCTTTATCTTTTTCGGCTGCGGCAATGTCAACCAAGGCATCTACCAGTTTAGAAACATGGCGTTCGTGCTCAAAGACGTGCTCAAACACTTCAAGAGGAGTACCCCAACCGGTGGGAACAACGTCAATCTTATCTACTTTGGCTATACCGCCGCGTTTGATAATATAATCGGCCATGGCATAAGCATGCCCCATCTCTTCCTGAGACTGCTTCTTCATCCAGTGTGCAAAACCGCTGAAACCTTCTCTTTCAAAATAGAAAGACATAGACAAATACAGATTAGAAGACCACATCTCGGCTGAAATCTGCTCGTTAATTGCATTCTGTAATTTTTCTGAAATCATGATCGTATTCATTTTAGGTTATTAAAATCACTACAAAAATAACAATTCTAAAAGAAAAGTTGTTCGGAGAAAGTGAAAAAAGAAGAGAAATCTTCCTTAAATCATCCGGACTACCGGACAGCCGGCCTATGACAGCATTACACCAACTCCTCTGAGATGTACCCTTTCGGCAGTTCACGGCAGTTATAACCTGAAGCCATAATCTCGCCATAAGCACCGGCAGAACGAAGGGCTATCAGATCGCCACGCTTCACCTTATTCAGATCGACAGCCTTGCCGAATACATCGGACGACTCACAGATGGGGCCCACCACGTCATAAGTTTCGACCACAGGATCTTCGGAAGTAAGGTTCTCCATCTTGTGATGTGCCTGATAGAGGGCAGGACGAATCAAATCGGTCATGCCCGCATCGAGGATGGCAAATTGCTTGTTGGTACCTTGCTTGACATAAAGTACTTTTGAAATCAGCGAACCGCATTGTCCCGTGATGGCACGTCCCAGCTCAAAATGCAAAGTCTGATGCGGACGAAGCTTCAGGTGCTCGTCGTATGTACGGAAATAGTCGGCAAAATCCGGAATAGGCTGACGGTTGGGGTGATCATAATCGATGCCCAGCCCACCGCCTACGTTGATATGCTCCACAAGGATGTGACGGGCTTCGAGCTTATCCTGCAATTCGTTGACACGGTTGCATAGCGCTATGAAATCGCCCATATCGAGAATCTGAGAACCGATATGGAAATGAAGACCGATGAACTTCACATACTTCAGCTCCAAAGCCACGTCGATCACCTTATCCATATCGTGCATGCTGATACCGAATTTGTTTTCGGCCAATCCGGTAGTGATATTGGCATGGGTATGCGCACCTACATTGGGATTGATGCGGAAAGCTACATTGGCAACTTTACCTTTGGCGGCAGCCAGCTCGTTGATGACTTCCAACTCAGGCACCGACTCGACATTGAAACAGAAAATATCGTAATCGAGTCCCAGGTCGATTTCCCAATCAGCCTTACCGACTCCGGCAAAAACGATCTTCCCGGCAGGGAAACCGGCCTTGATGGCAGCGCGGATTTCGCCTCCGCTGACACAATCGGCACCCAGTCCACTTTCGCGGATGATGGTCAGTACCTTAGGATTGGCATTGGCCTTGACGGCATAGTGTACACTGAAATTGTCGTAACGTGCCACCTCACGGTTGACGCACGCCAGCGTGTCGCGAAGCACTTTCGTATCATAATAATAGAAAGGAGTCGGCAACTCGCGAAATTTATGAATGGGGAATACAGTTTTCATTTTGAAAAGTTACTAATCAGTTTTGAGTTTGATCTACCACAGAGTCACACAGAGTCTCACAGGGAAAGTTTTTTCTCTTCATCATCCTATTATATTATCAAAAGATTAAAACTCTGTGAGACTCTGTGTCACTCTGTGGTGAACCTAATTCGGTTTCTATTTGCCGTTGAACAACATGTCGCTGAGCGACTGTAAAGCCACCTTCTTGTCGCACTCACGAATCAGGAAGGAGATATTATAGTTGCTACCGCCAAACGAAATCATACGCACGGGGATGTCACGCATGGCATCGAGCGCTTTGGCTTCGAAACCTACATTCTCCCATTCCAAGTCACCCACGACACAGATGATACACATATCCTTGTCGACGGTAACGGTTCCGTACTTCTTCAGGTCATCCAGGATTTCGTTGAGATGCTTGGTGTTATCGACAGATACGGAAACTCCTACCTCAGATGTACAGATCATATCGATGGAAGTCTGGTAGCTCTCGAAGATTTCGAATACCTTGCGGAGGAAACCGTGTGCCAGCAACATGCGGCTCGATTTAATCTTAATGGCAGTAATATTACCCTTGGCAGCAACAGCCTTGATCTTGCCCTTTTCGGTATCATTGGAAATCAATGTACCCGGGGCATGCGGATCCATCGTGTTCAGCAGGCGAACCGGTATGTTGGCATACTTAGCCGGCTGGATACAAGTCGGGTGTAGAATCTTGGCACCGAAATAAGCCAACTCGGCAGCCTCTTCAAAGTGCAGCTGACGCACCGGGGCCGTTTTGTCGACAATGCGCGGGTCGTTATTGTGCATACCGTCGATATCCGTCCAGATCTGAATTTCGGAAGCGTGAATGGCAGCACCGACCAATGAAGCGGTATAGTCGCTTCCGCCACGCTGCAAGTTATCAATCTCGCCATAAGCATTGCGGCAGATGAATCCCTGAGTGATATAAATTTCAGCATCCGGATAGAGATCCAATTGTGCCTGAAGTTTATCCTTAATATAAACAGGATCGGGTTCCGCATTCTTATCAGTACGCATATATTCCAAAGCCGGAAGCAACACGGACTTCACACCGCACTCCTGCAAGTAGTAATTGACCATAGCGGTGGAGATCAGCTCGCCCTGTGCCAGCACCACTTTCTCTTCGAACAATGTAAAGAGGTCTTTGGTGTATGAACGGATGTAGTCGAAATGAGATTTTATGACCTCCAGGCCTTTCTGTTTATACTCCTCAGTAGCGTAAAGTTCGTCAACATGCTGTTTATATTTAGCCTCCAGCTTATTGATAATCTCGTTGGCACCTTCCGGATTCTTCTTGTACAGATAGTCGGAAATCTCCACCAATGTGTTTGTTGTGCCCGACATAGCCGAGAGGACAACAATCTTTCTTTCACCATCGGTAATCAATTTGGCCACTTCCTTCATCCGCTGTGCAGAACCTACGGAAGTTCCTCCAAACTTTAAAACTTTCATTTTCGTTACTGTGTTAAAATTAGTATGTATATTAATTATTTTCTTTCTTCACAAATTCGTCCGTCACATTGACAATGCGATGTTCGGCGCACCGGTATACCTGTCCGGGATATTCGGCTACCAACTGGAGGTTGTGAGTGGTCATCACTACCAGCGATCCGGTCTGACAGATGTTATGCAACAACTCTACAATGGCTTTTCCGGTCTCTACATCGAGGTTTCCGGTAGGTTCGTCCGCCAGGATAATCTCCGGAGAGTTGAGCATGGCACGCGCTATCACGATGCGCTGCTGCTCACCGCCCGAAAGCTCGTTTGGCAGTTTATAGCCCTTATTCTCCATCCCGACAAGGTTGAGTACTTCGGCTATGCGTTCCTTGATTTCCTGTTTATTCTTCCATCCGGTGGCACGAAGCACAAACTCCAGATTATCGTTCACCGTACGATCGGTGAGCAGTTGGAAATCCTGAAAAACAATGCCCAGCTTGCGCCGCAACTGCGGAATGTGCTTGCGCTTGATGGATGTCATCCGATAACCGAGCACTTCGGCCTCACCGGCAGTCACATCGAGCTCGCCATAGAGGGTTTTGAGCAGGCTGGTCTTGCCGGAGCCCACTTTACCCACCAAATAAACGAACTCCCCCTTGTGCAGTTGCAAATTAACTTCGCTCAGCACACAGAGTTCCTGCTGATGTATCTCTACATCGGTATAGTGAATCAGTGTTTCGTCCATGAGTCGCTATGTCTTATCTGCAATTCGCGTGCCAGATCTTCGATGCGGTATCCTTTAGAGGTCAGCAATACAATCAGGTGGTAAATCAAGTCGGAACCTTCGTATATCAAACGGTCATCTGTACCGTTGGTAGCCTCGATCACTGTTTCCACCGCCTCTTCGCCTACTTTCTGCGCTATCTTGTTGATGCCGGACTGAAACAAGCTGGTGGTATACGACTTCTCGGGCATCTCTTCGTGACGTCTGTCGATGAAGTCCTGCAACAGTTTGAGAAACATGACCGGCTCTTCGTTCTTCTCGCCCCAGCAAGTATCGGTGCCGGTATGGCATACCGGGCCGACAGGATTTACCTGAATCAACAACGTGTCTTTGTCGCAATCTTCTTTAATAGAAACAACATTCAGGAAATTACCACTCTCTTCGCCTTTGGTCCACAAACGGTTCTTGGTACGGCTGAAAAAGGTTACTTTCCCGGTTTCAACAGTCTTCTCGTAAGCCTCTTTATTCATGAAGCCAAGCATCAGCACCTTGCGGGTGTCGTTGTCTTGTATGATGGCCGGAACGAGTCCGTTCATTTTATCAAAATCTAAATCCATGGTTCTTATTTATTATATTTTTGAGTTTGATTCACCACAAAGTAACATGGAGTCTCACAGCGTTTTAATCTCTTGTTTTTAGGATATTAAGAGAAAACCATCTCTGTGGAACCCTGTGCTACTCTGTGGTGAGTCTGATTCGTTTCTATTCTTTCTTTAATCTTCAGGCTAAGATTTGCTTACGCTTTCTACCTGACGGTAATTCCCTGGCCGCAAAGATACGATTTTAATTCGGGAATTTTAATTTCTCCGAAGTGAAAAACACTGGCTGCCAGTGCGGCATCCGCTTTGCCGAGCGTAAAAGCATCACGGAAGTGCTCCATTTGTCCGGCCCCACCCGATGCAATAACGGGAATGGAGAGTTGAGAAGCCAACTCGGCCAGGGCTTCATTGGCATATCCGGTCTTCACACCATCGTGATTCATACTGGTGAACAACACTTCGCCGGCCCCACGCTCCTGAGCTTCTTTGGTCCATGCCATCAATTCCTTGTCGGTTTCGATACGTCCGCCATTGAGATAGCACTTCCACCCGTTCTCAGTCTGCTTGGCATCTACCGCAAGCACACATACCTGCGACCCGAAATGCTTGGCAATATCATCGATCAACTGCGGATGACGGATAGCGGAAGAGTTGATGGAAATCTTGTCGGCACCGGCATTGAGCAGGCGGTCCACATCACTCAACTCGTTGATCCCCCCCCCGACAGTAAACGGAATACTGATATTGGCAGCTATCCGCCGAACAAGCTCGGCAAAAGTTTTGCGACCTTCGTGGCTGGCCGTAATGTCGAGAAAAACCAACTCGTCTGCCCCCTGCTCGCTATAAGCACGTCCCAACTCCACCGGATCACCGGCTTGGCGCAAGTTTACGAAATTCGTCCCCTTTACGGTCTGACCGTCTTTGATATCAAGACAAGGTATGATTCTTTTTGCTAACACAACTATATATTTACGATTTTACGTTTGACAAATGATTCACTACAAAGCACACACCGGACTTTCGACAGGCATAAACACAACTCTGCCCCGCTATGCTGCCGTTAAAGAAATGCCTGAAGCTCTTTCAAAGTAATACGTCCTTCATAAAGGGCTTTACCGAAAATAACGGCAGGTACCCCGGCTTCGTGCAACGCTTCAATATCGGCCATACTGCTCACACCGCCACTGGCTATCAGATAAAGAGTGGGATGCTCTGCCAGAATCTCTTTATATAAATCCAAAGATGGCCCCGCCAGCATGCCGTCACAACTGATGTCGGTACAGATCACTTTCTCAATTCCTTTCTGGGTATAATCCTTCAAGAAAGGGAAAAGTTCACAAGTACTTTCGTCTTTCCATCCGTTGACAGCTATTCTACGATCTTTAACATCGGCTCCCAAAATGATTTTCCCACTGCCATAACGGTCGATCCAACGGCAAAACAGGTCAGGGTTCCTGACGGCAATACTACCGCCGGTCACCATCTGCGCACCATTCTCAAAAGCAATTATCAGATCTTCATCACTCTTCAACCCACCGCCGAAATCGATAATCAACGATGTGCGACTGGCTATCAAGTCGAGTGTCCGGTAGTTGACCACATGATGCGAAGCGGCTCCATCCAGATCCACCACGTGCAAACGCCGGATACCGTTGGCCTCAAACTCTTTGGCAACTTCTACCGGATTTTCATTATATACCTTTTTACTGCCATAATCTCCCTGGGAGAGGCGTACGCACTTCCCGTCGATAATATCAATGGCCGGAATCAATTCTATCATCTGTCTGTTTTCAATTTACGGTTTAAAATCCCGGAGGGACTAAAGCTCCAGGAAATTCTTTATAATTCTTTCGCCCGCCTCACCGCTTTTTTCGGGATGAAACTGGGTGGCATAGAAATTATCTTTATGCAAAGCGGCACTGAAAGGGCGGATGTAATCGGTTTCGGCAGCGGTAAATTCACTGACGGGCACATAATAACTATGTACGAAATAGACAAATTCATCACGGGTGAATCCTTTGAACAGGTCACTCTTCAGGCGGCTGATGGTATTCCATCCCATGTGGGGAACTTTTTCCTCGTGCTTCCGAGGAGCAAAACGTTTCACATCGGTATCGAAAATACCCAGACAATCGACATTCCCCTCTTCGGAGAAGCGGCACATCAGTTGCATGCCCAGGCAAATGCCCAGCACCGGCTGACGGAGTTCTTTAATGAAACGATCCATGCCACTCTCCTTGAGATGAAGCATGGTAGTCTCGGCCTCTCCCACCCCGGGAAAGATCACTTTATCGGCAGCTTTCAGCACCTCTTTATCAGATGTAATCACTGCTTCCACCCCTAAGCGCTTCAAGGCATAGTCCACAGAACGGATGTTGCCTGCATTATATTTGATAACTGCTACTTTCATTTTAATGTTCTACATTTAGTTCGCAAAAATAACGAATTATTGCAAAACTACGAAAAATCAGAGCAGGAAGTTTGAATTAAAAGATAGATTTATAACAGATAGAAAGATTTTAGGCATATAAAATGAATAAGTATTATCCGAATGGAAAAACAGGAAGATAACCGAGACCTGATAAGACTATTATTTTTTCACACTTTTTTTTTCAAACTAAATACGTTCAGAATGAGGAACTAAGCCAAAACAGCTTCATTTTTTTCAAAAAACTTTTCGTTCAGCTATTGCAGGTTTCGGAAAAATGCCTACCTTTGCAACCGCAATCGAGAGAGATAGCAATTAAGAAATGAAATTCTGGTGCGTTAGTTCAGTTGGTTAGAATACATGCCTGTCACGCATGGGGTCACGGGTTCGAGTCCCGTACGCACCGCA
>ENA-OWYY01000036-OWYY01000036.1-human-gut-metagenome-genome-assembly--contig:-NODE-36-length-75841-cov-52.2375_pt1 | contig 75841 bp, 129 predicted proteins | sample MGYA00249755_ERZ652096 | MGnify/ENA primary metagenome ERZ652096 (study PRJEB26925, sample SAMN05827060) | human gut metagenome | biome: ENVO:2100002; feature: ENVO:00000062; material: ENVO:00002003... | reverse complement strand
GGATATATACAACATCCGTTCAGAAATCTACGATTGATGAAAGTCCTATGGCTTACAAACCACCGAAAGAAATTATTGATAACATCAAAGATACCGTAGAAATAGTTGATATTATCAAACCTATATATAACTTCAAAGCAAGTGAATAACAGTCAAAGAGCCACATGAGAGCCAGACTAAATCCTAAGAAGAAAGGAGGTCTGGCTCTATTTTTATGCAAAAATTCACAGAAGGTTCGCTTGAATGGTATCGGTCGATTTTAAATCAAATTATTAATGGTGATATGACAGTCTATCAAAACCAGAAAGACTGCCTTGATCTGCTGTTAAATATGAATATTGACCTTCCTTTCAAGGATAATCCAGATGCGCAACAGATGGGAATAAAGGTAAGCCAGTATGCACACAATATCGCGGAAAGGCAAGCTGCTATTACTGGAAGTGGAGATTTTGACGATATTTACTGGAAATATTTGCTGTTGGAAGCACCATGGATTTTTGAAAGCTATTTGTATTACATGGAAAAGAATAGGCCTGACAGTAAGAAGTTTTACGTTCCAAGAAAAAAGACACTTCAAGTAGTTGCCCAAGATTTACAAGATTTGGAAGAGAGAAAAATTGAGTTTTACGGTTTGTCGCTTCCAAGCCGAGTTGGGAAAAGCACCATGTGCATATTTTTTATGTCATGGATAATGGGTAGAAGACCAAATAGTCATAATGCCATGGGCGGTCACTCCGGAAAACTGGCTAAAGGATTCTATGGCGAACTGCTCAATCTGATCAATACGCAAGAATATACATATTCAGAAATATTTCCGACTTTAAAATTGCAGAAACAGAGTGCAGATGATTTTGAAATCAATCTTGATAAACCCGACCGCTTCGCGACTATGACTTGCCGAGGAATTGAAGGAACATGGACGGGTGCTGTCGATATTTCTCCTGACGGATATTTGTATGTGGATGACCTTGTAAGAGACAGACAGCATTCATTAAGCCCTACTCGACTGGAAAATACATATCAAGAATATCTAAATAAAATGGTTGACCGTAAAATTGATGGGGCAAGAGAGCTGATGGTTGGAACAAGATGGAATCTGTACGACCCATTAGGAAAGATTGAAAAACTCAATCGAGATAATCCGCTGTATAGGTTCCGCAAGATTCCTGCCTTGAATGACGATGGTGAATCAAACTTCGAATATGATTATGGAGTTGGCTTTTCTACAAAGTATTATGTGGATATGAAAGCCAGACTTGATGCTAACGAATGGGAGGCTAAATATCAACAGAGACCATTTTTACGAGAAGGGATTATATTTGCAGAAGATGAATTGAGATATTACAACGGAATTCTTCCCGAAGGCGGTTTTGTGAGAAATATATCTGCTTGTGATGTGGCATGGGGTGGTGGCGACAGTTTGTCGATGCCCGTAGGAGCGGAATTTGAAAATGGAGATATTTACATTTATGACTGGATTTTTAATACAGGTCCTAAAGAGGTGACACTTCCATTAGTTGTCGGAAGAATTATGGGGAATAAAATACAAAACATTAACTTTGAGGCAAATAATGGTGGAGATATGTACGCATATTATGTGAGCGAGCGATTGAAAGAACATATGTATTCGTGCAGTACAACCAGTACAAAAGCTCCGTCAAAGCAAGCTAAAAAAGAAAAAATAAATCAATACTCAGGAGATGTAAAAAATAGATTTATATTTTTAGCCCCGAAATATCGCAGCCGAGAATATGAAAATGCCATGGAAGAATTAACCACTTTTGTATATATTGGGGACAATGACCATGACGATGCACCTGACGGGGTAACACAACTTATGATGTCAATCACAGAAAAAAGGCTCGCAGAAGTTTCAGCAGTACAGAATCCATTTTGGGGAAGGAGATAATATGACCACAAGAGAATATTTAGGGCAAATTCAGAAATATGACAAGCTTATTAAAAATAAAAAATACGAAGAAGAACATTTAAGAAGTCTTGCTCTTGGGCTTAAATCGTTCTCATATGGTGAAAAAGTTCAGTCTACTCCGAATCCCAATCAAATGACCGATGCCGTAAGCGAACTTGTTGACATTCAAACAGAAATCAAAAAAATGGTTATTGAATACACAAAGAAAAAGCAAGACATTATTGAAACAATAGACAAGGTGAGCGATATCAATTCAGATTTGTATGATCTGCTGTTTAGGCGATATGTAAAAGATGAAAGGCTTGAAATGATTGCCTGTGAAATGGGATATTCCTATTCTCATGTGAAATTATTGCATTCGAAAGCACTGAATATCGTCAAAAACATTAAGAATTTTGAAAGTTAATACCTGATAATACTGAATAATACCTGCATATATTATATAATATAAGCTGTAAAATAAGCACCGGGAAGAACCCTTGGTGCTTTTTTCATGCAGAAAAATAGGAGGACAGGCAGTGGGGAGAAACAAAATAAATTTTGTTGACCTATGCCAAGGCGAGTTTGGCAGAAAAACTGCCTATACTGGCGTAGACCAGATTACTCCCCAGAACGTGGCACAGGTCCTTTCTGATACAATCGGAATCCATAACAGGAATAGAACCCTGATGGATTATCTTTACAGATATTACAAAGGCGATCAGCCAATTTTATATCGTGAAAAACTTGTTCGCCCAGAGGTCAACAATAAAGTTGTTGAGAATCATGCCCTTGAAACAGTCAAATTCAAGGCAGGACAGATATACGGAGAACCTATTCAGTATGTCTGCAAGAAGAAAAAAGCGAGTGAAGAAACAAACGAACAAGTTGATAGGCTCAATGATTATCTGGACGAAGCCAATTCAGACGCCAGAAACATTCAGCTTGGAATATACCAGAGCGCAGTAGGAACTGCATATAAAGCAATTCTAAGAGAGGATGAATGGACAAAGGATGGAGACTTACCGCCTTTCAGAATATTTATCCCATCACCGCAGGATGTATATATTGTTTATTCAAGCGTTACTGGCAAACCAGTGCTTTCCGTCCAGATTTTAAAAGACGAGGACAATCAGCAGTATTACCAGTGTTATTCTTCCAGACAGTATTTCAAAATACAAAATGGAGCGGTAACAGAATCTGGAATCAATGGTTTTGGCGGTATTCCTATCATTGAATATCCAAATAATCACGACAGACTTTCTGACATTGAAATTGCGATCACAATGTATGATGCAATCAACAAATATCAATCTGACAGACTGAATGGGGTTGAACAGTTCGTGCAAGCCCTAATGAAATTCAAAAACTGTGAGATTGATGAAGCAGAATTTGTAAAAATGATAAAACTCGGTGCTGTATCTGTAAAAGACGTCGGGAATGGAACACAATCAGATGTTGATTTAATGACTGCTGAACTAAATCAGTCAGAAAGTCAGGTTGCTAAAGATGATATTTACAACAATATACTGATTGTAGAAGCAATGCCGAATCGACAGGGCAATACCGGTGGAGACACAGGAAATGCAGTGTATCTGAGGAATGGTTGGGATTTTGCAGAACGAGACGCAAAATTGGTAGAACCATTTACGAAAGAAGCGGAAAAAGCATCCGCCAGAATTATTTTGAATATTATCCGAAAAACTTCAATGGACGTAAATATTTCAACTAGAGATTTTGATGTAAAAATCACCAGAAACCCGACAGATAACATGCTTGTCAAAGCGCAGGCACTTGATTATCTGTTCAAAAATAAAATTCATCCGCTTATTGCGCTGATTACTTGCGGATTATTTAGTGATCCACAAAAAGTATATGAAATGAGTTTGCCATATCTCGGAACCATTTATCCGGAATTGGCAGACCCAGACTCAGAGTTGCAGAAAGCGCAAGATTTGCTGAATGGCTTCAATAAGGATGTGATTTCAGAATGAGTATTTCATCATACGATGAATTAAATATCAGGCCCAACAATCGCAGAAGTGAACCGTATAAAGAATATTTCAGCAAAATGTCAATATCAGACAAAGAAAAGCAACAAAGGATAGCTTTTTCTGAACAAATGGAAGAAGTTGTCCTTTATATTTTAGCGTTGATAGAAACAACCATAGAAAGTGGAGAATCAGATCAAGAATACATTCAGACTCAATTTTACGACAAATATCTGGATGTAATTGCTTCGTATATGCTTATAGACACATATATCAAGCAATATGCTCTTGACGTGACAAAACAAATTATTGATGCAACATTTGAAAGATTTTCTGCCGAAGACAAAAGCATTACTGATGATTATTACCTGTCAAATGACCGGACAATGTTTATTTCAGAATGCGAAGCTAATTCGATACTGAATTACAGACAGTATTCAAAAGCTGTGAAAGCAGGAAAGACAAAGAAGAAATGGATTGACGTAGGAGACAAAAGGGAACGAAAGACACACCTTGAAGTCGGAGGAACCATACTCCCGATTGATGAGCCGTTTTCGGTTGGAGATAGCTTACTACAATTTCCAAAAGACACCTCGCTAGGAGCTTCGGCAGATGAGGTTGTGAACTGCCGGTGTTCAATTCAATACAGTTGATTTAGAGACGAGTAAAATCGTCTCTTTTTTATTAAAAAAAATATGCATCCCGATAGCGTAATCATGGGAGACACCTTGAGCTGAGCGAACAGCGTAAAAAAAGCGTATTGGTGAAAGGAGATTTCAATGACAAGAGAAGATGTAAAGAAGATCTTTCCAGATGCAACCGATGAGCAGATTACCTCTTTCCTGAATCAGTCAAATTCTGATGTGGCTAAGGAAAAAGCCAAAAATCAGAAATTAAAAGAAGATGCAGAAAAAGCAAAAGCGTTGGAAACAGAACTGGAAGAACTGAAAAAGCAGAACATGAGTGAAGCTGAAAGAACAGAATTGGAGCATCAGAAAGAGAAAGCAACAAATGAAAAAAGAATTTCTGATCTCGAATCTGCACTTAAAGCAGCTCAGAAAGACGCTCTGACAGGTAAAATCACTTCTATTTTTGCGAGTGCAGGAATGAAAGGAGATGCCTACGCAGGAGCAATCAAAGCATTTTCAAATATGGATGCTGAAGATGCACTCAAAGAAGCCCAGACTTTTGTTGATGGAATTTCCGAAGTAAATAAATCAACGCTTGATACCGCAAAAGCCGCATGGGAAAAAGAAGCCCTTGAAAAGACACCTAATCCGGGTGGCGGTAAATCTGGTGGAGAACCAGAAAAGAAAAGCGAAGCATCTGAATATGCAAAAGCGTACTCAGCAAAAATGTGTCCAGAAAATAAACCGGCAGATGATAATGCCCCAGTAAATATTTAAGAAAAGGAGATTTAGATTATGGCTTTTATGAAAACAGAGCAGTACGAATCCACACCTAATATCCTCGAATCCGAGGTAGGACTGGTACTTAAAACCTATACAGCAGAACAGACAAATGCTGAAACCGTTGGAACTAAGAAGATTATCAAGGCAGGTTCTGTATATCCGACAAACGCAACTGGTGCTAAAGGCATTGTGTTTGAAGACGTCGATATGACAGACGATACAAAACGACCGATTTCCGTAATTGTTGCAGGACGTGTTCTTGAAAAAAGACTTCCGGTAACAGTAGAAACCACTGCGAAAACAGAGCTTGAAAAAGCAGGTATCGTTTTTGTAACCACTACAGACCCAGAATTTTAAGGAGGTAAGCAGATGCCATTTAATATTTTAGAATCAATCACACAGGAAGAAAGACTTAACTTTTCTCAAGATTTCAGCGTAAAAAGACCGGGCATTCTTGACACCATCTTCCCGGATGTCAAAACCCAGTTCCTGAAAGCTGAATACTACAGACTTATGGCTGGACAGAGACTTCCAGAGGTAGCATTTGTTCATGCGCTTGATACTGAAGCAGAAATCGGGACAAGACCGGGCTTCGAAAAAGTTCTGACTGAAAAGCTCTTTATTAAGAGAAAAATCAATCAGTCTGAGAGATTACAGCAGGCAATTGAAAACGGTGTGCCGGATGACGAGAACTTAAAGAGATTTGTATTTGATGATGCAGCTAACCTGTTTGAAGGCGTTGTTGCCAGAGCAAATGTCATGAAAGGACAATTCCTTTCTACAGGTGCCGTAAAAGTCAAAGAGAACAACGTGGATATGAGCATTGATTATGGCGTTCCGTCCAGCGCAAAGGTAGAAATGTCAGATTGGTCTAAACCGGATGCAGATATCATGGGTGATATCCAGAAGATGGTTGCTGTTGCAGAGGATAATGGTTTTGTGGTAAACAAAGCCCTGACATCCCTTAAAATGATTAATTACATGAGAAATAACACTGCAATGCAGACAGCAGTCTTAGGAGCAGCAAACAAACGTCTCTTAACAAAACAGGAACTTGCAAATCTGCTTATGCAGGAATACGGAATCACAATTGATCGTTGTGACGAGAAATTCAGATTCAGAAAAGCAGATGGTTCACTCAAAACAGGAAGATACTTCAAAGAGAATGTATTCACTTTGTATGAAGCAGAGCCGAACGGTTCATTTGGTACTGGACTCTGGGGCGTAACACCAGAGGAACTTGAATACAGACAGTTTATTCAGGAAGAAAATCGTTCCTTTGTAACACTGTCCATGTGGGCTACACAAGACCCAGTTGCAGTTTGGACTAAAGCATCAGGTATGTTTGTTCCAGTAGCAGCAAAAGCTAATGGCGGTATCGTAATCGGTACCAAAGCGGGGGAATAAACGGGCATAGTCTCGACGAGAACAGCCAGTCACCATCTGTAGCAAGTGTTAAACACAAGTATACAGAAAACGAGCTGTCAAGCATGACAGTGGTTCAACTGAAACAGCTCGCAAGTGACAATGGCTATGCCCTGACATCGACAAATAAGGCTGGTATTATCTCTGAAATTTTATCTCAGCAAGGGTAGGTGATCTTGAATGAACGAAGAACTTGTGAATGATCTGAAAGAATATCTATCCGATGATGCGGAAACTGACGGTATGATTTCTTTGTCTGTGAAGCGTGCAATTCGTTCATTCAAAAAGAAACGCAACTATCCGTCTGGATATACAGACGAAAAAATCAATACCGATATGGAATGCTGTTATGATTGCATATTTGATCTGGCTCTTTATTTCCTTGTGAAGCAGGGAGCCGAGTTCCAAGAATCGCACTCTGAAAATTCAGTAAGTCGAAACTGGGAATCCGAAACAGAAATATATATTAATCATGGCGTTTTTCCATTTGCAGGAAGTTTAATTTAACTAAGATGGTTGGGTCACGTGGCACGGTATTTTTGTCCTCCCGGAGTGCCGCTGGGTTGCTTATATTCAGTAGGGAAAAGCAAATGTTAAGGGAGTGAAGAAAGGAACTGGCGATGGGATGTGAACATGAATGTTTTAATGAACACCGCATAGAAGAACTGGAAAAGAATTTTCAGCTGATGCAAGAGAAGCAATCTGATCGTAGTAAAGAGTTTTATGAGCGTATCGGGGAACTGGAAAGAAAGACAGCATTAAGTGAGAATGACTTGAACCATATCAAGTCAACTGTGGATGAGATGAATAACAATATAAAGACTCTCATGGCAGTCCCGGGAAAGCGTTACGATACAATCATTGTATGCGTTATTACAGCGATTGTCAGCGCAGTTATCGGTTTTATGTTAAGCGGTATTCTTCCAGTTTGATTCCACTTGTAAGGGAGGACGGTGGAAATATGAATTATACAGACTTTTCAGAAGATGAAAGAAAATTTTATTTAAAAGAAGCAGGCTTTGATTCCAGAGAAGAAAAACTGTTTCGATTACGGGCCTATGGCGAAAAGACACTATGGGAAGCATCTGAACTTATGGGGTATAGTCCGAGAACCATAGACCGAATTAACAAAAGAATAAAGAAGAAAATTTCCAAAGTTGCCCCGATGTATTGTCGGGGCTTTTCTTTGTATTATGGCGAAAACGTGGCGAAATAGTGACGTTCAAAAACAGAGTTCCTTCCTATATAATATAATCATAGGAGAAAACACAATGATTATGTTAAGAAACCCTTACGAGGGTATATGGGAAAAGCATCGTTCCATAGATGATATGGACATGATTCTTGAATCCCGGATAGGAGGAATAGATTATGGCAGGTTATCCGTATTATCCACAACAGCCAATGATAAACAATCCATACGGGCAAATACAGCCGTATCAGGACAGGCTGGCGCAATTGCAGAATAATTACCAGCAGGCAATGCCTTATGGTCAAATACAGATGCAACAGTTACAGCCGGTTCCACAGTCCCCTATGCTTCAAGGACAAATGGTGGATGGGATTGATACTGTAAAGGCTAAAGATGTGGATATGTCCGGCAATCCTGTTTACTATCCAAAAACAGACGGAACTGAAATTTACAGAAAACAGCTTCAATCCGATGGAAGGAGCAGAATTTTTGTTTACCGACTCGTAAATCCAGATGAACAGCAATCTAAGCAAGATGAAAAACAGATTGATATTGAAGCAATGTTTAATCAGCTTCGGAATGATGTTTGCTCTGAGATTTCTGAAATAAAGAGCATGTTTCCGACACAGATGTCGGGGACATCGGAACCTAAGCAGAATGGAGGTAGGCAGAGATGAATTTCAACCCAAACGCCATGATGAAAAAGAAATTTGAGAAAATGATTTCTCAGAGGTTCGGAAGTGTTGACAACATGATGAGCGATATGAGTAAATTTGCAGGAAATAATCCAACATTGAAGAATGCGTTGGATTTATACAAAAAAGGTGATACAGACCAGTTACATCAAATACAGCAAAATGTATTCAACGAAAAACATTTATCTCCAGATGGAATTATACAAAAATTCCTTGGATTATAACACTTCCCCACAATTGGGTGATTAAAAATCGCTACAATTCGGGACGACAGCCGCGGATGTCTCCTATTGTAAATAAAATTTAAGGAGACTAAAAACATGATGAATGGTTCAAATTACAGTCTTAGTGACATTGCTGCCGCTACAGGCTCTAATAATCGCGCCAATGATATGTGGGGCGGTGATGGCTTTTCACTTATCTGGCTCGTCCTGATCTTTGCTATCTTTGGATGGGGAGGTTTTGGCGGCTGGGGCGGTGGCTTCGGCGGCAATGGTGGAAACGGTGCAAATGGTGCTGGATTCCAAGGATGGGCCACACGTGCGGATATTAATGAGGGCTTTGCTCTTAACGATATTCAGAACGGTATCAGAGGTATTCAGCAGGGTATTTGCGACAGTACATATGCACTCAACAATACCATGCAGAGTGGCTTCAACGGCGTGAACGTTGGAATGCTTCAGGGCTTCAACGGCGTTCAGCAGGCAATTAATGCTGACACTGTAGCGAATATGCAGAACACAAACGCATTGCAGTCTCAGTTAGCGAACTGTTGCTGCGAAACAAGAGAAGCTATCCAGGGCATCAACTACAACTTAGCTACCAATACTTGCGCTCTCCAGAACACAATGAATAACAACACCAGAGACCTTCTGGAAAATCAGAACAGCAATACAAGAGCAATCCTTGATTATCTTTGCCAGAAAGAGACAGCAGACCTCAGAGCAGAGAATCAGGCACTTAAACTGGCGGCTTCACAGTCCGACCAGAATGCGGTATTACAGGCGGCTATGAACGCAAATACAGCAGAAATTCTCAGACGCACTGCACCACTTCCGGTTCCGGCATATCCGGCAAGTAATTTGTATGGATATTACGGAAACAACGGATGTGGATGCAACAGTGGTTGCTGCTAAGTAACTCACCCTTAGAGGTTGACTAAATTCTAAGAGGTGGGTTGCGGCTCACCTCTTATTTGATTGAGAGGTATAAAATATGAGTTGTAAAAATGTTTGTAAGCTTTGCAGCCATCTTGTAATCAGCCAGTCTGTATCGTTTACCGGTGGCAATCTTGTAATCACACTCCCGGCAGGCAGTTATTCCAATGGAGAAAAGTATTGCATTGTGATCGCACAAAGTATACCAGAAGCCACCACAATTACCGCCCCGGTAATGATTCAGATAGGAACAGGAACAACTTTGTATCCGCTAGAGAATCGTTACTGCGCACAGGTTACGGCTTGCGGAATAAGAACCAGAACGAAGTACGCAACCAGAGTAGCTACAAGTGCAACTGGCGGAGTATTCAAGATGTTGGGAAATCCAGCTTGTAGTCCGAGTAACAATTTAACAGCAATTAATGGTACAGCCCCAACGACAGACACACCTGTTACACAGGCTGCCAGAAAGGGGGCAATGTAATGCATAAAGTTGCAATGGAAATGGGAAAGTGGGCTATGGAAAAAGCCAAAGCGCATGGATTTGACAATCTTAGTTCTCAGGACTGGGACGATCTGAAAGATTGCTTAGAAGCGGTAAAATGCGCAATCTGTGCAGATAAAGATTATCGAATCGTAGAAGCTATGGACGAATGCGAGCAGGAAGAGAAATATCTTGGACGCATGGGATATGACAGATATCGTTATTCCAATGGCAGATTTGCCCCAAAAGGCAAAGGAAGCCGTATGGGATATAAACCATATCTGTACATGGAAGATGATGACTGGATGAATGAATATCTGAATAATCCAGAATTTGAACGCAATATGTACCGCATGGGATATCACCCAGAATATTCGGACAGGAATATGGGGAATGATGGCATGAATCGTCAGCAGTCCAGATATGGTGAAACCTACGACAGATACAGCGAGAATCGCAGACATTACCATGATTCCAAAGACGCTGAATCCAAGAGAAAAATGGATGATTCCATGAAAGAGTATACAGAAGATATCATCCGCAATATGAAAGAAATGTGGGACGATGCAGACGCATCAATCAGACAGCAGATGAAAACTGACTTGACACGTTTTATACAGCAGATGAATTGAACATGAAATGAATTTTGCCCTTGTTACAGGAATGTAGCAGGGGCTTTTTAGTTATGGAGGTACATAATATGCCAAGAAAAAAAGCGGAAGTCAAAATTAAAATGATTTGCGAGAAATGTGGAAAACCACAGAAGCCAAGTGCTGACAAATCAACAACTAATTGGAATGTATATGACTGTCATGAAAAATGTAAATGTGGTGGAAAATTCGTAATGAAATTTGAGGATTGATTATGGAAAATTTGACTGTAAATATTTTAGGAACCAAGTACAAAATATATTTCAGGAATGAAAAAGACGACGATTTACTTGATGGAAAAGGCAGAGATGGATACACGGATATGTCCGCGCACGAAATTATAGTGTGTAACAAAAAAGATGATTGTGAATTAAGAAATTACGAAAATTGGAAGAAAAACATTCTACGTCATGAAATTGTTCATGCTTTTTTATTTGAAAGTGGACTTGATTCTTCGTCTGCCAATTTTTATGGAACATGGGCTACGAACGAAGAAATGGTTGATTGGTTTGCAATTCAATCTCCAAAGATTTTTAAAGTATTCCAAGAACTTGATTTAATTTGAAAAGGATGGTGATAAACCATGCTAAGACAATTTTATATGAACGGAGACCTATGGAGAGTGCAGTTCGTATCTCCGCACGACAGCGTGTTAATTGACCGTACAGGCAATAGAACGCTTGGGGTATCGGATTATTCCACCCATATTATTTCAATCGCAAATAGCCTATATGGAGAGCTTCTGAACCGTGTTTTCATTCATGAATTAGGCCATTGCGTGATGTTCAGCTACGGTCTATTGCCAGAACTTCACCGCATGGTCAAGAAACGATATTGGGTTGATGCAGAAGAATGGTGTTGCAATCTTCTGGCCGACTATTCTTGTTTCGTTATTGGCACAGCCAGAGATATTTTAGGAAACCAGTTCACATATGTGGCTCCTATCGGGGCAGAAAGGATGATTGCATAGATGGCAAAAGCAGAAAACACAGTTATTTTTGATGGAATCAAGTACAATCCCGGTGACGAATTGCCAGATTTAGGCAGTTGGGTGTGTACAGACGCAAGAGGTATGGTTCGTGATTACGAGGGGCTTTCAAAGGACGTATCAAAGCTTCCACATTATGTAGAGAGCGGTTCTTCGGCGTTGTGCCTTGATACATCTGAATTATATGAATATCACAAACCTACCGACACATGGTATAAACTGTAAAGGAGAAACGCATGGCATTAACAGCAAAAAAAGTATATGCAATTTTAAAACGCCAGATTTCCGATATGGAAGCAAAGTTAAACAGCCCTGTAAGATACAGAGGTACAGTTGCGACCGCTGATTTGCTTCCGTTAAATCCAGATATCGGAGATATGTACAATATCGAGTCTAAATCCATTTACGGCGAAGCAGGAATGAATGTGGCGTGGAATGGGGTAGTATGGGACACCATGGGCGCTCCAATTGATATGTCACTGTATCTCACAAAAGAAGAAGCAGAGGCGGTAATACAAAGATTAGTCACGGAGTACTTTGAAAAGAATCCGGTCAAGCCCGGAGCCACCACAGAACAGGCACAGCAGATCGAGCAAAACAAGACGGATATTGCTTCGCTGAAAACGGAAACTGGTTCACTAAAGGAAGATATATCCACCAAAATCACTAAGTTCTACGCCAGTTCACAAGGTGAAACTCACATCACCGATTCCGACAATGGCAAGATTATGGATATGATGGTGTATGGGAAGTCTGAGCAGAAACAGTATTCGGGGAAGAATTTGTTGAATGCTACAATGGGAACTACTACGAAAAATGGCATAACCTGTATAGCAAACGATGATGGAACATTTACTTTAAACGGTACAGCTACTGCTAGTTTCGTTTTTATTATAATCAACAACGATGATTTGAAAAAAACATTTGGGACAAATGAAGAACTTAGATTAACTGGAGCTCCCAAAGGAGCATCGAAAACGGGTTATTATTTACAGATGTGGAAAAATGAACCAGAAGTTATATATCGTGATACAGGTGGAGGTGTGACAGCTAAAAAACCAAATGCAAGTTGTAATGTAGCCATTGTAATTGTAAACGGTGTAGTTTGTAATAATGTTCTCTTCAAACCAATGCTCACCACCGACCTTACCGCCACCTACGATGATTTCGAGCCCTACACCGGCGGCATCCCAAGCCCAAACCCAGATTATCCGCAGGAGATTAAAAGCGTTGTGAATCCGATGGTGAAGGTGTGTGGGAAGAATTTATTGAAAGCCACATTGCAGACTGCCACAGTGAATGGTGTTACTTGTACCAATAATGGAGATGGAACATATACACTGAATGGAACTGCGAGTGGAGGAAACCCGTCATTTAGAATCGGAAAGATAATTGCAAAGAGCGGTCGGAAATTGGTTGGATCTCCAGGAGCGGCTGGAAGTTATGTGAGTTATCTGCCAAACGGTACGTGGAATAACGTAACAGAAGAAAAGGGCGATGGTTCTATAATATCTAATATTGGAAAAGGTACTGATGAAATTGCGATAGTTGTTTTAAATAATACAACCGTTAAAAACCTCCTCTTCAAACCAATGATAACCACCGACCTTACCGCCACTTACGATGATTTCGAACCCTACCACGAACAGACCGTCACTCTCCCATACACATTAAACGCTGTTCCTGTAGAAACAGGTGGTAACGTCACAATCGACGGACAGCAGTATATTGCAGATTATGTGGATGCGGAACGTGGAAAATTAGTTAGGAGGGTTGATTCTTCTAAGCTAGATAATACGCAATCTATTGTAAACAAAACCGAATGGTTATTAGCAGAGTCGCAGGAAACCGACCTTACCACAGGAGAAATTGCCGCATTTAAAGCACTTGCGACATACTACCCAACTACAAACATCAGCGTCAATTCAGAACAGCTTGACGGATATACAGTATTCAACTATCCAATAAGCATGGCAAATGGGTGGAACTATGTAAAACAGCAGATTGGCGATACGAGGGATTATATTTATGATATGGACGCACGCACGCAGGATACTGATTTACAGGCGGCAGAAGCCTATGTCAACAGCGAATATGCAGTAGCATTAACAGAATTGGAGGTATGATTATGTTATATAAGACACTTTTGAAACTTAAAGAAAGAAACGGTCTGACGGATGATTTGAAAAACAAGATTGATGTGTTCTTCGCAGTCGGACGTATCACAGAAGAACAGTACAATGAGTTGATGGATGTTGGTAAGGAAGATGGAGATTCTGAGGGTAAACTGATTAACTAAAGAGGGCGAAGAGTGATTTGATGAAAGATATACATGCTGCAATTATATTCCTTATAATATCGTTTGTTACATGGTTGTCGGTTTCTTTTAGAATTTCAAGTACAATAATAAATGAAGAAGAAATTTTTGCAGAAACAAAGAAAGCAGTAATATTTTATATAATAAATATGTGTATAGCAAGTGCTTTGACATTATTGTGTTATGAAATAGTACTGATATTTCAAAGAGTTGCATAATAATTCTTTGCATTAATTTTTAAAAAAAAGATAGCTTTTAGTTAATCAGTGCAAAGTTAATTATTGACTATTGGACACCAATGATATATAATGATTATAAATTCATTGTATGGAGGTGAGTTCGATAAAAGTAGAAAGAAATATCATGATTAACAAGGCCGGTGGAAACGCAGGCAAAGAATCTGTCAACTATAAAATATCACTTCCGTCAGAAGCAGTTCGGATGATAGGTGTTACCAAAGAAGACAGAAAAGTAATTCTCGAATATGATGAAGAGAAAATAACAATCAAAAAAGCATAACAAAAAGGAGTTAGGCTCCCGACTACCAATCACAAAACCTAACTCCAACACCACAAAGGGTACAGTATTATTATAACATGGTACTCTCCCTTTGTGAACCCAAAAGGAGGGTATTTTTTATGAGAGATAAATTCGTGAATGGGTTCATGACCAAGTTGTATGAAGAAATTCCAGAAGAATATCTTGAAACAGTCAGAAACAAACTGGCGTTGTATGTAAATGATTTTGATATTAGCCAAAGAGAAACAGCAGTTGTAAAGTATACTGGATATTTGCCAGATTTCTACAAAACTTACATTGTAAGTAGAAAAATCGAGGGTTTGAGTAAAAAGACGCTCGAACTCTACAATCTTTATCTGGATGATTTCTTTTTCACAGTCAATAAAAAAGCTGAAGACATTACTGCAAATGACATTCGTGTATATCTGTATAACGCTCAGGAAAGCAGAGGATTGAGTAATCGAACACTTGATAGTAGAAGAACTGCCATACACGCTTTCTTCGAGTGGGCTGCAAACGAAGGATATATAGGCAAGAACCCATGTAGAGTTATCAAAAATATCAAATATGAGCGTATCGAAAAGCAACCTCTGACAGATATGGAATTAGAGAGAATCAGGCAAGCGTGCGAAACCGTACGTGAAAGAGCATTAGTTGAATTTTTGTACAGTACTGGAACTAGGGTTACAGAAGTATGTGGTGTAAAGAAAACAGATATAGACTTTTACAAAGGCGAAGTAGTTGTTTTGGGGAAAGGCAATAAGCATAGAACAACATACCTAAATGCCCGGTGTAAATTACTTTTAAAACAATACTTCGCAATTAGAGATGATGAGTCGGAATATCTTTTTGTAAGCGAAAGAAAGCCACATAAAGTACTCAAGAAAGAAGCAATTGAAAGAATTGTACGAATAATCGGTGAGCGGTCAGAACTGGATAGACCTCTGACACCACATCTATTTAGGCATACTCTTGCGACTCTTATGCTTCAAAGAGGTACGCCGATTACTGAGGTGCAGAAGATTCTTGGACATGTCAACATTAACACGACAATGATCTATGCAAAGGTATCTAATGAAGATGTAAAAGTGTCTCATATGAAATATGCAATATAAGATTAAAATAAAAAGACTCTTTTTGAAGGGAGAAAACGCTATGAGAGGATTGAAACGTCAAAAACAGACAGTGTATTGGTCAAGGGTAACTGAATACCTTGACGGGATAGACACAATCAAAACGTACCAAAAGCCAGAATTACATCACCTCTCCGTATCTGCGACTGCCGGAACGCCAGAGGAATTATCCGCCGGTTATATCCCGGATTATGACAGGTATATCACAAACTTCGACCGCAACTTCAAGCCACAGACTGCCGATGTATTCTGGATTGACCGCAAACCAGAACTGACCGACGCAGGAGAACTTGTTTTAGGTGAAGATGGAGAGCCTGCAGTCCCACCAGATTACCGCCTAAAAAAGATTCTTGATACCCAGAAAGGCAATGTGGCACGATACGGTATTAAGTACACAGGAGATGGCTCAGATGGCGAATAAGACTATCAAAATGGAATTGTCGCATAAATCTATACAGGACACAATAAAGCAGCTCAGAGTGTATCAGAAGTCGCTTGCAAGCAAGAATGAGGAATTTGTCCGCAGGCTGACAGAACTTGGAATCCCGGTCATAGATGAAAACATAGCATTGGCGCAAGGCGATTCTGAAAAAAATCATAACACCTATATCAGAATCAATAACTTTGGTGGTTATTCTCAGGCGACGCTTGTGTGCGAAGGCTCTGACCTTTTGTTCATTGAGTTCGGGTCGGGCATTCACTACAACACTCCGGCGGGAACCAGCCCACATCCAAAAGGACAGGAATTTGGATATACAATCGGTTCATACGGGCAAGGGAACGGAAAGAATGAATCGTGGGTTTATTATTCCGATTCTGGCGAATGGGTACGCTCTTATGGTACTGAAGCCACCATGCCAGTTTATAAGGCAAGCGTAGAAATCATGCAGAGTATTAGAAAAATTGCAAAAGAAGTGTTTGCATCATGAAAGTTAATACCTGATAATACTGAATAATACCTCTGTCTTTGATATACTATAACATATAAAAGCATCTACCTGAGTGGTGGGTGCTTTTTTCATGCAAAAAAACATAGAAAAGGAGAATGTAAGCATGTTAGTAGAAACAATGATTATCAAAAAAGTAGAAACGAGCATTGTCACAAGCCTAGATGTCGCAGAAACTTTTGAAAAAGAACATAAAAGAGTATTGCAGGACATTAGAAATTTAGGATGCAGTGAAGAATTCGGACAGCACAATTTCGTGCTTTCCTCATACACAAGCATCCAGAATAAAAAACAACCTATGTACTGCATGACGAGAGATGGATTTACGCTTCTTGTTATGGGATACACTGGCGAAAAAGCCATGAAGTTCAAAGAAGGATACATTCGCCAATTCAATGCAATGGAAAAAGTTCTTTTGGGAAAAATCAGAGAACGAGACAAAGGCATTGCAGTAAGACAGGCATTGACCAATGCGCTTAAAGAATCACAGGAAAACGAGAGAATGCATGGTCATGCGTATTCAACGTATACGGATATGGTGTACCGAACTTTATTTGGAAGAACCGCAAAACAGCTTCGAGAGGAAAAGGGACTGTCTACAAAAGATAATCTGAGAGATTTCTTGACAGAAGAAGAGCTAAAAGCTGTCCAGTCAAAGGAAATGCTTGTTAGTGGCTTGATTGACTGCGGATGGGGATATTCTCAAATAAGAGATTTCCTTAAGACCAGTCTCAGAATATGCTAGAACAGGCGGGGTGATATAAAATGCCAGACACGATTAACAACCCAGTATCAGAAGTATTTTCTAGGTGGAGTAAAGATATTCAACCAACAGTCGGCAAAGGCAATTTTTCCATGGAAAAAAGCCAGACAATAGCATCTGGTAAAACGAAATACGCCAGATTGTTCATGATGGGGAATCCTACGCAGTCAACAAGTCTCGAAGGTCACGAATGCGCAACAGTTCTTTCGTTTCAAACGGAAAGTTACGCATCTGGGACAAAGGCTTTATCGACTGCATACGAAATCGACAGCAAAAGTCATCAGGCTATGGTTTCGATGGGCTTTCGCCGGACATACGGACCGGAAGAAGTCGCAAATTCCGAAAAGAGTTTCAAACGAATCATAAGCCGGTACAGTAGAATTTACACCGGGCAATTATTGGAAGCGTAACAGCTTCTATTTTTTTATACCAAAAAAGAAAGGAGAGTGTCCTATGAGTAAAGATAAATTACAATGGCTGAAAGCTGCAGGAATCAGAGCTGTTAAGACAATTGCTCAGACAGCAGTTGCGACAATCGGAACCGCGACAGTCCTTGGAAGCGTTGACTGGAAGATGGTCGTATCTGCGTCCGTTCTTTCCGGCGTTTTATCCTTGCTTACATCTGTAGCAGGGCTTCCAGAACTGAAAACAGGCACAGATGAATAGAAAGGACGGTGATCCTTTTATCTCCCGGATGCAGGGTTACGCATCAGAGCCATGTGGCTCTTTTTTATTGTGATTTTATAGCTGAAAAGCAGAAAGGAGCCGAATATGGCAGAAAAAGGAAATATAGCAGGCGTAAGTACCGTTGGTTCGCTTACTGGATATGCAGTCGAAACAACAGCAGGTACTAAACCGACAACATTTAAACTTCTTCACAGAATCAATGCTTCTGATGAAATCAAAATTGACGTGGAGACAATCGACGCTTCCGCACTTGAAGATGAAGTCGAAAGAACTATTGCAGGACGTGGTTCTACAGGTGGTACATTCAACGTAACTGTGAATGTAACTGATGAAACTATCACTGAATGGGAAACCTTAATCAGCGAATATAAAACAGGAAAAACAGATGGAAAATCTATGTGGTATGAAGAATATTTCCCGTCTCTTAAGAAAGCATTCTTCACAAAAATCGAGCCACCGACAATCATTCCTAAACCGGCGAGAGATCAGAATGGCCTGTTAACCGTTGAAATGTCTCTTACTATCAATGAATATGTCGGCCCGAGTGAAGCAGTAGTTCCAACTGACAGCGGCCTTTAAACACATTTGGGAGGACAAATAATATGTATAAAGTTTTAAAAATCGGCGGCAAAGACTACAAACTTGAATATGGAATTGAAGCATCACTGTTTGATGATTGTGTGAAATCCGTAATGAATATGCTGGTTTCCACAAGCGGTGGAACGGACAGGAGTCTTAAGGAAATGGTTTCTGGAATGAGTAGTATTCCAAATACTGCACTCAATGCGTTCTATGCCGGATTACTTCAATATCACGGCAACCATTCTGACGGTGATGGCACTGTCCCGGACTTAGATACCGCCAAAAAACTTGCAACACAGTATATGACCGAACATAAAGATGATGAGCAGGGTAACTTCTATGGCCTTTTCGCCATGTGCATTGAACAGATGGAGGAAGATGGTTTTTTCAAGTTAACCGGTCTGGAAACCTTCATGGACAACATGAATGCGGCAATGGACTCTGTGAAAGCGAAGAAAGCGCCGAAGAAGCCAACAGATCACCTGAAAAAAGCTACAGTGAAATAATCTGGGATGAATTATATCCAATGGCTGTGCGCATTGGGATGTCAAAAAAAGAATTTCTTAGGAGCACTCTTAAGGACCTGAGAATCCGTATAGAACAATATGGAATCTTAAAGAACGAAGAAATTCAGTCGCAGTTGATAAACATGGACTATCAGTCGTGGCTGACCGGATTGTACGTGAAAACAAGTGTTTTGTGTACATTGTTCCCGAGAAAGGTTAGCTATCCGAGCAAACCAATTACGCAGGAAAAACAGAATAATTGGGTTGAACACAATCCAGATATGCCAAAGAAATCAGAAGCAGAACTAAGACAAGAAGAACGTTACTACGAACTTCTTATCAGGCAGGCAAATGCAAATATATCTGAAATAGGTAATGAAAAGGGCAAGCAGGATGAATAGTAGTCTTGCTTGCCCTTTATTTTTTTTGAAATAAAGGAGGTGCTTATATGCCTGACAACACAATAGATAGCCTTGCGATAGAGGTCAGCAGTAACGTATCAAATGCAAGTAAATCCATTGATGATTTATGCAATAAACTGAATCGCCTGAGCAGTCGTATGTCTGAGAGCATCAAGTATCTCAGAGACTTTTCAGCTTCCGTCGGTACGGTCAACTCTGCTGTTCAAGCACTTAAATTGGACAGGCTTGATTTATCAACGATAAACAGTCAATTGCAACAGTTTACGCAGTCCATGAGTGCGCTCGGTAGCCTGAACTTGAGAAACAACGGATTAAACTCATTCGTAAATGCAATCCGCAGATTGAACGAAACATTAAATTCCACAGGTGATGTGTCTGGAAAGATTCAGAGCATGATTTCTGAGCTATCCACGCTTGGCAGTATTCCAGACGTATCAAACAACGTGAACCGGTTTATTTCTTCGTTGGCAAGATTGGCGAATGCAGGCAGCTCTATTGATGCAGTTACATCAAAACTTCCAAATCTTGGTGAAGAACTTAGAAAAATCATAGTTTCATTCTCTGGAATAGGTAATATTTCTCAGCCAATTAATACATTTGTTCAGTCAATATCTCAGTTGGCAAATGCAGGAGATAAAACCGGAAAGACAGCAACTCAGCTTAATGATCTGGCAAATAGCCTAAAATCATTCTTCCAGACGATGAGTACCGCTCCTAGAATCAGTAGCAGTACAATTCAAATGACTCAGGCTGTTGCTCAGTTGGCAAATTCTGGGGCGAATGCCGGTAGAGCGGCAAGGTCTACTGCAAGTGCATTTTCAGGATTGGGACAGGGTGCGGCCACTTCGACAGGAAAGGTCAGAAAACTTGCAAACGCCGTTGGAAGTGTAGGAAGCAAGGCAAAGAAAAGTTTGCCTAGCATCATGTCTCTGGTGGCAAAATTCTGGACGTTGAAATTTGTTGTTGGAAAATTTGGAAGCGCAATTGAAAGTTCCATGAATTTTCTCGAAGATTACAACTACTTTCAAGCGGCGTTTCGTCAGGTAGCAGATAAAGCAGGAGAAACTTGGTCAGAGGCAGGCTATGATTCTGCGGAAGCTTATGCAAATTCATTTAGTAATAGAGCTAGAGAACTTACATCCAAAATGTCTGGGTTCGATGTTTCCGATAATGCGATTTTGACCGCAAATAAATCAGGTAAATCACTCGGTATGGACCCGTCCATGCTCTTGAATTATCAAGGCCAGTTTGCACAGTTGTCGTCCTCCATGGGAACAACTTCTGAACAGGCATTAAAACTGTCGAATGCACTGACTATGATCGGTGCTGACCTTGCATCTGTTAAGAATCTTGATTTTAGCACAGTTTATGAGAACTTATCCTCTGGATTAGTAGGTATGAGCCGTGCTGTAGACAAATATGGTGCAAACATTCGTGTGGCAAACTTACAGCAATATGCGGCAAATCTTGGTATACAAACGTCTGTTTCTAATATGGACCAGGCAAGTAAGGCAATGCTGAGAACGATAGTAATACTGGATTCCACCCGGTACGCATGGGCGGATATGGCAAATACGATAAATATGCCAGCCAACCAGTTACGTATACTTCGTGCAAACTTAGTATCCTGTGCCAGAGCATTAGGTAACATCTTTATGCCTGTAGTTGCGGCAGTGCTTCCATACATCAATGGTCTTGTGATCGCATTCCAGAGACTTTTGACATACATTGGTTCGCTTCTTGGAGTTGATACCAAAATCGGAAAAATGTTCGGTTCTATCGGTGGTGGAAGTGAAAATCTCTCGAATGCACTTGATTCCATAGACGATTCTGGAATTTCGGACGTAAATGATGCTACAAAAGATACAGACAATAATCTGAAAAATGCAACCAAGAGCGCAAAAAAATTAAAACAGTTCCTCGCATCCTATGATGAACTTGAAATTATGAGCAAAGACGATAGTTCTCTGTCAGACCTTGCAAATTCTAAAATTAAAACGCCAAAAATTGACACATCTGCAATTGATGCAGGAATCCTCAACGATGCACTGGATAAACTTTTGAACGAATACCAGAAGAAATGGGATGCTGCCTACAACTCCATGGAAAACAAGGCTATGGCGTTCGCTAATAAGGTCACAGACACATTTAAGAAACTTGCAAAAGCCGCAGAACCTACCACAAAAGCACTGAAAAATCTTTGGAACAATGGATTGAAGCAGCTCAGAGATTTCACATGGACAGCATTAAAAGATTTCTGGAATCATTTTTTAGTTCCGCTTGGCAAGTGGACGCTTGGGGAAAAAGGATTACCACGACTAATCAATGCTTTTAACGATTTTCTTGTGAAAATCAACTGGGACAAAATCAATGCTTCCCTTGTACAGTTATGGGGTGTATTAGAGCCATTTGCTGAGAATGTCGGAACTGGCTTACTTGATTTCTTCGATGATTTCTTTGACAAGGCGGCAGATGGAGTTAATAAACTTCCTGATCTGATTGACAGGTTCAAAGAGTTTATCGCAGCATTCTCACCGAAGCAAGCACAGTCTATCGGATATTTCCTCGGACAGCTCCTGACAGCTTTTGTAGCATTTAAAGGGCTTACATGGTTTGGAAGTATTTTCGGTAAAGATGGAGCGATAGGCAAAGGAATCACCATGTTAGCAACGCATCCATATGCTTCGATAGCGGTAGGATTAGGCCTTACCGTTGCTGCACTTGATAAATTTGGAGTAATTGATGTTGATTGGGACGGGTTATGGACAAGAATCGGGAATCTCAAAGACGTAATTGTGAATTTCATCAAAAACATTGATTGGGATTCGTTAATAAAAACAATCGGCGATGTATGGGATGTATTCCAGCCATTTGCTGAAGGATTCGCAGATGGATTTATCAGCTTTTTCGATATAATGCTGAACGATATTGGTGCCCCACTGATTAATACATTAGTAAGCGTCTTAGATGCTTTCGCAAAAGCCTTAGGAAAGCTTGACGATAAGCAGATAGAAGCTCTTGGCGAAGCTCTAGCACGGTTTTTTATTATAAGGGGAAGCATTAAGTTTGCCCGAAATATATACAATGTAGTCAGTTCTATCAGCGCACTCAGAACAATCTTCGGTGGGTTAGGAACGGTTCTTTCCACAGCCAGTGGTGCATTGCAGACATTCTTTGGCTCTGGACTTGGTTCTACGCTTGCGGCAGGATTCGCAGACAGCATGGTTGTCTTAGGAACTGCAATGGCAGGTTTCAACCTCGGAAAGTGGATAAGTGTTAATCTGTTCGGCGGCGAAGATAAAACTTTTGGAGAGTTTTTGGAAGATAATGTATTCGGATATCAAAAAGGAGATTTTACCGGTGCTATCAACGAATGGATGAAAGATATATTCGGAGTCGGTAATAAACTTACAGAGGATGATTTAAAGGTATTTCAGGAATATGAAGATGCTATTCTAGGTTTGGTTCACGCAAGCCAGATTTCAGGCGAACAAGCATATCCTTTATTAACATTCCTTTCCGAATTGAAAGATAACGGATATAGCACAGAACAGGCGTTGTTTGAACTTGAACTCAAACTCAATAATCTTGGAGTTTCATCAGAGGACTTCGAGAATGCGATAGCAGGAGTAAACAAACCAGTCAAAGACCTTGGAGATACAGCGGAAACATCCTCTAATCAGTTTTCAAATATGGCTGATCGGATTAACAATGTGTCGTTTGAGGATATCTCAGAACAGCTTACAGGATTCCAGACGCTTATCCAGACCGTTGACTTTGCAACTCTGGTAACAGATACGGCAAACGCAATTGATGAGATGGGCGGCATCTGGGAAAATGGAAAACAGATTCTCGGAGAAAAAGCATTACAGATTTATCAGGAAATTTCAAAGGGATTAGAACCGGATGATAACGGCTACTATACTTTAGCAAACGGACAGATGGTGCAGTTTGGAAAAGGTATTTCTGATTATGAAAGCACTCTACAAAGTACAATGGATTCAACTTTACAGGGGGCAATCAACGGCGTTCTGGATAACAATTCTGGTTTTGAATTAGTCACAGAACTCGGAAAGAATCAGATTCTTGCCGTAGGTAGTGGGATTGAGCAAAACGGCAGTAAAGTCACTGAAAAGCTTAACTCAACAATTCAATCATCTGCGAAAGGTGCAGAAGAAACTGCGAAATCAAGCGGCAAAACCCTTGGAAGCAACATTGCAGAGGGATTACAGACTGGAATTAACGGGAAGAAAGAAAGCACAAAGACTTCGATTCTTGATCTAATGAATAACAGCGTAAAAGCCCCTGCACAGGAAGCAGTAGACTCCCATTCTCCGTCCAGATGGTTCAAGCAGCTTGCAGAGTACTGCGGTCAAGGATTCCGAAACGGATTAGAGCCGGGCTTTTCTGCGTCGTTCACATGGTTCGGAAGAATCCGAAGCAGAATCAGCAATTCCATTGGAAACCTGTATAATATCGGTTGGAACTCTATTATTGGCTTAAATAATGGAATTGTAGGCGCGGCACAACAGCTTTATGCAAATGTGCAAAAAATCGCACAAAATATATCAAATACGTTCCGCAAAGTTCTTAAGATTCATAGCCCGTCGCAGGTAATGATGGAACTCGGTGGATTTACCGTTGAGGGATTCCAACTCGGTATGCAGAATATGCTTCCGAAAGTTGAATCCACCATCAATGATATAAGCGCCGAAGTGCAAAAAATTAATACACCAACCGCAGACATTATCACAAAGAGTGCATCCTATCAGGAAGTAAAGAGCAGAATGTCAGTTGATACAGATGATTTTGTGGATGATATTCGAAAGGAAATCATGGCAATCAGCAGTAACACGTTCGACAACAACCAGATGATCGGGCAGGCGGTCAAAAGCGCCCTGAACGGCATGGCAATCTATGCAGACGGACATCTGATTGGATATCTGAAAGAAGAAAATCAGCAGTTCAGAAACCGTAATGGCTACGGAATATTTGAAGGGTAGGTGATAGAATGAGTGACTTTATTGCGGGAAGTAGTTTCCAAGGTTATTTTTTAAAGTTCGGGGGAAGTGTTCTCTCGAACAAATTCTTAGCCTACGATGATTATTCCGCAACCCCGAATCAGCGAACAGAGATAGAAGCATACAGGGACTTGAACAATCTCTTGCATAGGGACACAAGCCCGAATTTTAAGACTAAAATAGACTTCAACACGCGCCCTATGTGGTTACCAGATAAAATTGAGATGCAGTCTGTTTTCAAAGCAGGCTTAGTCAATAAGGCACAGCGGAAATACAAAGTTACATACTGGGACGATGAAGAAAACACCTACAAAACAGGTGTTTTTTATATGCCTGATATTGAGTATAAACCTATCAGAGTTGTAGGAAATAACATTTTGTACAATAAAATCAGAATTGCACTGATCGAATACTAACAACCAGAGTGCATGGGTGTCACAGCTCATGTGCTCTTTTATTTTATAGACGGGAGGATGATTATGGCAAATACAGTATCTTTTGACAGCTTATTGAATACGACGGCCGGAATGACTGCTGTTGTTAACAACACGAAACACGACGATGATGTAGTTAACGTCACAGGCGTTGATTGGTTTACTTATGCGGGCAAGACTGCAAGCACCATATACGTTTCAGGGAACAATTTCATTGGATTTGGGCAAAAAGCCGAACAACTCAAAATCTGGCGCAGGGATGGTGCGGTTTATTATGTGTACCGGCAGGAAGGAACACTTACGTCGGGAAAAAGATTCCTCAAAATCAGGGTTGAAGGCTATGTGTATTATTCAAGCACTTCTTCATCGTACGCACTGAAATACGAAGTATTCTTAATAGAGGGACAGACTCTTTTTGTCAATGTTATTCAGAGGCCTACAAGCAGTTCGTACACCGGCACATCATCAATCACTGACGGTAAAACCACAACAAGCCTGAATATTTCTGTATCTTCTACGGTACCGATTTCAATTCTGGTAAAGAATGCAGGTGTATCCCAGATGGTTAGCTACGAGAAGCTTGTTGACAAAGTTCTTACCGGAATTACTGTAACAAAAATACCTAACAAGACGACATTTTATCAGGGCGAATTATTTGACGCCACGGGTCTTGTGGTGACTCAAACATACAGCGACAACACAAAGGAAATCATCACTGATTATGAATTATCGGGATTTGATAGTAGTTCTGCAGGAGCGAAAGTTATAACCGTTACTGCATCCGGCAAGACGACAACATTTGAGATTACCATCTCAGAAGCCTCTATTACCGCCATATCCGTTACTACAATGCCAACCAAGACAAATTATCACATAGGAAAAGAATTTGATTCTACGGGCATTGTGGTTACTGCAACGGCAAGTGATGGAAACACCATAGATGTCACAAAAGACTGCACGTATTCTGGTTTTGACAGCAGTTCCCCGAAACAATGCGGAATAACTGTCACTTACGGTAATTTCACTTGCACGTTTGAAGTTACTATTATGCAGCCAGAAAGAATCTCAAACATAGAAAGTACTTCTGGGATTTATTTCGTAGGTGATACTACAGAGGTAAAAGTTACAGCTATAACTGTTAAATACTCAGACGGTTCAGAAAGAATAGAAAGTGGTTATGTCGTTGAAAATAAAGTTCTTTCAGAATCCGGAACAATTCCTATTAGTGTCAAATATTTTAATGTAATAGGCGTAGTGAATGTTTCTGTGTACAGCTCACTTTTGCTTCATATTGGTTCGCCAAATTACGAGGATGTAACCGCTAATTTTGATCCTAGTACAAATACTTTAACCATATCTGGAACTGGAAAGCTTACCGATAGTTTGTCGGATAATTTAGAGAACATAAATATCCCGAACAATTTATACACAAGATGTACAACTTTATTTTTTGAAGACGGCATCACAGAAGTAGTAGGCTCGTTTAGCGGCGATTTTAAGTCATTAGTAGATATTAATTTTCCAAATACAATCACATATATTGATACAGATAGTTTTCCTATATTTTTAGGAACAAGGCTTGAGATTCCAGCGTCAGTGAGCGCTATATACAGCGACGCTTTCAAGTCTTGCCCGAATTTAACGGAAATAATTTTCCATGAAGGTCTGGAAGAGATTGGAGAAGGTTCTTTTGAAGGATGTAATTCATTAAAGAATATTGTGTTTCCAGAGTCATTGTGGGCTTTGGATTATGCTTTTTCTGACATAACTCTTGATTATATAGAAATTGGAAGAAAAAACATAGCATTCGACGCTAATATAAGAGTTCCAGATTGCAAAAATTTAACCATTCGGGGCGGAGACATTGACCAAATATTTTATACAACCAGTTTAGAAAACATTGCTTTGAAAAAGGATGTGGTTTTTTCAAGGACTCTTGTTTTTTCAAAATGTTCAGCATTAAAATCCGCAACTATTGAAAATGGTATTACAGTTATTCCAGCAGAATGTTTCAAAGATACTCAACTTGCAAACGTATCTATTCCTGCGAGCGTGACAAGCATTGGCGAAAACGCTTTCAAAACATCCGTGACAACAAATATCACATTAAATAAGAAAACTAATGAAATTTCTGGCTCGCCGTGGGGAGCAACAGGCACAATTACATGGTTAATTCTGGCAACTCGAATTGAAGTCTCCCATATGCCTACTAAAACTAGATATTTCGTAGGTGAACCATTTGACGCTACAGGTCTTGTGGTTACTGCGTATTACGCCGACAACACGTCCACACAGGCAACAGGATATACCTTATCAAGCCCGGATATGTCAGTATACGGAAATAAAACTGTAACGGTTACATTCGATGGAAAGACCGTGGATTTCAGTATTCTCGTGGTAGACATTTCTGGAATCGAAGTAAAAACCATGCCCACAAAAACCGAATATCCGAAAGGAGATGTATTCGACACAACTGGATTGTCAATCCTTGTTAAATACACTGACGGAACATCAGAAACAATAACAACTGGGTTTGAAGTATCTGGATTTGACAGCAGTTCTGTTGGCGAAAAAACAATCACAGTAACATATAAAACACATACCGCTACTTTTAAAGTGACCGTATATGATCTTTCAGGAATAAGAATCACAAGTTTCCCGTCAAAGGTTTACTATAAAATCGGAGAAACATTCGACCCATCGGGTCTTACTGTAGCAGAAGTAAGACAGGACGGAACCGAGAAAGAAATTACAGATTATGATATTTCTGACTTCGATAGTTCTACCGCAGGTTCTAAGACTATCACAGTTTCTTATAATGTCACAGACAACGGAGCTTCCAAATTTGTTGGTTCCGACAGTTTTCAAATTAAAGTCACAAACGACGGGAAAAACCCATTTGATGATAGTTCAAGCGGTGGTTCTGGTGAAGTTGAAGAAGAAAAAAATGAACCAATCAATGTTACAGTACACTGGATTAACGGCGAATTTGCCGACCTTACAAACGAAAATATCGACCAGAATACACTTACTTTGCAGGAGTCTATTTGTTCTGAAAGTTATTTCATTTTCGGTGGCTGTGTCTGCAATCAGATAACATTTCAGGCTCACCACGATCAGTTCAATGGTACCTCGGAAGAATTTTATCCATCTGGAAAAATCGAAGTTTACATTGAAAGAAAAGGAACAAAAATCAAAATTTTCACAGGTGAAATCGACAGTGCAGAGCGGAAAGCAAATTCCCTGACACGTAATTTTATCGCATATGATTATCTGTATAAATTACGAAATACCGACATTGCAAGGTGGTATAAAAACCAGACGACTGATAAGAAGAAAAAGCTGACCCAAAAGCAATTCAGAGATAAATTATTTGAGTTTTTAGGACTCGAACAGGTCAGTACAAAGCTGCATTGGGACGACACCTATGTCCCTGATACGAATAACTCAAACGAGATGAACGTAGTGAATATTCTGAAAGATTTATGCTTGCAGAATGACCGTTTTGGATGGATGAACAGGGATGGCAAGTTTGAGTATCTGAAGCTTCGCCAAAACAGTTACAGATACGGACAAACCACCGATAATCAGAACATTTATAAATACTACAATAACGAAGAAGTGCATCTCGATACATTTAAAAGTTTTACCGCAAAAGAGGGCAGAATCTGGTTCCCGAATATTATATTTTGTGACCCCGATCCGAATAGAGCCTTTGGCTTTACACAAGGCGACTATACAGCGCAAGAAGCGTATGATAACAACGTTTATTACAACAGAAATAGCTTCTTTGTAGGAAATGAAGACTGGCTAAATTACGTTTGGGACGCAGACGAATATGGCGGTATTTCAAGGGCTGAACCAATTATGAAGATTTGCTATGGCGTATTCGTAAATCAAGATTTGCGGAAATATTACCGTGCACAGGGATATACTGCCGAGGTTCAGGGAAACCCACTGAATATGGTTGGACAGGCAGTCGAACTCTACTATAAAAAGCTGATTCAGCACGACGATCAGGAACCTACAGAACTGCAATGGTACGTTCATTCATACATTATGAGCAGGACGCTTAAAATCGGCGCTACAGACATGATTGACACCTATTCAGCCAATAATGCACCGTTCAACAGCAACAGTCAGCAGTTAGGAAAATACACTCCTGAGATATCTGGAACGGTCAACAAGACTCGTTCTGAAATGCCAACGATTAGCTACGCAGAATTTACAGACGGTTCGGATTCTGAATTTTCACCGGCAATGATTGATGATTTTACGGACGGTTCTGGTAGCACTTCTGAGCAATTAAAAAAGGCACAATTGAGGTGCGTAAAACGAATCAAGAGAGCTGATTACGACGCTCTTGTAGCCGCAGGAACCGACCGAACAGATACATTATATTTCACATTTAAGGAGGGCTGATAGGATGATATATAAGGCGTTTTTGAACAGACAGGAAATCACCGGGTTTCCTGTCAAAGGCGTGGAGACAGACGAAATATGGGGCGGAGATGTATTGTTTTGGAAAAAAAGCGAAGAAGTAGCATCAAACGTATTCATATTTGAATGGAAAGACGAAATAACATTTACCTTAAAAGGCAACGGCGAAGTAACGGTAGAGAACAGCTATGGATATTCAACAACTTCTCCCAAAAGTACAAGTGTGCGGCAATTTAAGTATCAAAAAAACGGAGTTTATAAGACAAAATTAACACTTCAAGCGAATGTAAAATTTATTCTTGCCTTTGTGAATAAAAAAATACAAGATAATTCTACTACGTACCATTATGAAAGTAGCTTAACAAGAATACTTTCAGCAATTCCGGTAAACATAAGCAGAGTCACAACGAATGCTAGTTTTGCATTTTATACACCTGATTTTTGTGTCACTGGGCCAAATACAAACGCCCCATATTTTTATGAAGTTCCAGAAAAACTATTTCAATATCATAAAAAATTTACCACTATTGACTATGCTTTTTATAATTGTGAAAACTTCAAAAAAATACCTACAAAATTGTTAGATGGAATGACAGAATTGGAATCTGTTGAAAATACATTCAGAAGAACATCAATAACAGAAATTCCAGAGACTCTGTTTTATGATTGCACCAAAATACACTTATTCAGTAATACATTTGGAAACACAGACATAACTGAGATACCTGCTGGTTTGTTTGCGACACAAAAAGAGCCAAATACCTTTACTGGATGTTTCAGAGGAACAAAAATAACAAGAGTTTCAGCAGAACTGTTTAGTTGGATAAGTAATATCCCTAAAGACGACTGGCCGTCAAGCACCATATCTTTTCAAGAGACATTTATGGATTGCACAGAATTAAGATATGTGGATGATAACTTATTAAGCTTTATGATAACAAATACGAGTTGGACTTACTGGATAAGAATAGCTAAAATCTTTAGTGGATGCTCAAAAATGGCAAATGCTCCTAAATTATGGACAGTTTCGGATAGTGGTTATAAAAATGCTCCATACGGCAGTGATGACGCGTACGAAAATTGCATATCTCTTCCGTGGTATAGTGAAATTCCGAGCACAATGAAATAATATAGAAATAGATATCGCAAATAAGAGCTTGCCTTTATTTATTTTAATATTAATTTTGGCAAATAAGAGCGCATTTTCCTTAAAAACTGAAATAAGCCCTTATTTGCCCAAATAACCTCAAATCCTCAGTCCTGACCGTACTAAAATGTAACTATATTAAAAATAAAAAATGAATAATTTGTAAACGTAAATTTTACTTGTTTTCAGAATAAATCAATCATTTGAGAAAATAATAAAATCAAGAAATAAGTATTCTGTCAACTAGCAATTTTTGTTTACATAATATCTCAATGTAACGTTACAATAACGTTACCAGTAACGCAATGTAACGCAATAGAATAAGAATAAGAAATAGAATAAGAATATAATTAATATATATACAAGATATATATTAATCGTCGAATAAGCGCTATTCGACCTACATTCTCAATTCGTTTCAGCCCAAGGCAAACCATTTTTATCAGCAACTCCGTATTTGGCTCATATAGCGACTTTGTGTGCAATTCGATAAAATCCTCGAATAACATATAAAAATTGATTCTATGGGCAAATACGGAGCTTACAAGGCATATTTAACAGAAAGGAGCAACGCGATATGACAAACGAACAGAAAGCAGTTCTCAGGAAGATTATTTATGCAGTCGAAACCGGTGGACAGGTTTACGGACAGCAGGATTATTCCGACTTCACGGAAGCCTACACCAATTCTTCTGAAGAACACGCAATTACAATCGGGGCAGGACAATGGTACGGAACCGAAGCTAAAACACTTCTGGAACGAATTTACGATGCCGACCCGGAACAGTGGGAGAAGATAGATAAGGTCAGACTTCTGGAACAAGTCCAGACCGCAAATTGGGAATGCTTTAACATTTCAAGAGTGTCACAGCTTGCTGACACTATAGTTGCCCTTATTTCGTCCGATTTTGGTGTTAAATGCCAAGATAGCCTTATGGATGAACAATTAGCCGCCTATGCAGAAGAAGCCCTTAAACAGGGCATTACAGACGCTAGAGCGCAAGCTATGTGTGTGAACTTTAGGCACCAAGGCGGACAGGGAGCAGTAACGAGAATTTTGGCAAAGACTCAGAAGCCATATACGCTCGATAATCTCTATGCAGCTTGTCAGACGGACACAGGAAATCAGGTGGGGGCATATAAGAGCAGACAGAGCTTTATTTATGACGCTTTAAAGACATATTTTCCAGAAAGTGAGGAAACAGACATGAACGCAATTGATAAATTAATCCAGATCGCAAAGAATGAAATCGGATATCTTGAAAAGGCAAGTAATAGTCAGCTTGATAGGAAGACAGCAAATGCCGGAGAAAATAATTATACAAAATACTGGCGAGATATTAAACCGGATTATCAAGGACAGCCATGGTGCGCTGCATTCGTTTCGTGGTGCATGATGAAAGCATTCGGCTTAGACACAGCGAAAAAACTTTTAAAACACTGGCCTTATGTTTACTGCCCAACAATGGCAGATTTGTTCACTCTGAACAGCAATCCAAAAGTCGGAGATATTGTTATTTTTTATCGAAATGGCACATTTACACACACTGGAATCGTAATAAAGGTATCAGGAGATCGGTTCTGGACAGTCGAAGGAAACACTTCTGGTGGCTCTACAATTATCGCAAATGGCGGTGGTGTATGCCAGAAAAGTTACTACAACAGTAATCTTCCGGGAACGAAATTCTGCACTCCAAATTACAGTTTAGTTAAAAATACAACGTCAGTTTCAGACTCGGATGTAGTTAAAAAGCAGAACACCAGAGCCTACATTGCACAGATAAAAAAGGACACAAAATGTTATATAAAATCAAACAAAAACAGCCCGTCAAAATTGTTCCCAAAACTGAAAAAAGGTGCAGTTGTAGAGGTGATGAAGTACACAGAAACCGACAGTTCAGGGCTGAAATGGTACTTCATCCGCATCCCTTATCCGAACGATGCTGGGTTCGTTTTTGAGTTTATCCCGAAGGGAACGTTTACCAGAATCACAGAAATTTCTAAATGACAGTTGTAATATAATCTTTATAATGCTATAATAAACGTGTTCGATATAGTAGTTCGTATTGCAAACCCTTTTATTTATTAAGTGTTGAAAATGAAAATGACCGCCAATTACTCCTTCCCGGGTTGGCGGTCATTTTTCGCTGTCAGCTTATGTATTCTTCGTACTTTTCTTTAATTTCCTTTGCTCCATTCTGCCTTATCTGGACAATGTCCCCAGAATCCATGACGAAATTATCACCTGCCGACTGAATATGATCCATGTTCACCAGATAACTCTGATGGCAGCGCAAGAATCGCTTATCAGACAGCTTTTCTTCCAGATCGTTCAGCTTGCAAGTAGTCACAAAACATCGGTTATTTGTAGCGAAAATATGGCAAACTCTTGCCTGACTCTCGACGTACTCAATTTCATCGTATTTGAGCCGGTTTATCTGCCTGTGGAATTTGAACGTCAATGTTTCGTCCCTCATCTGTGACAGAATCTCGTCGATAGCCCGGTATATTCTACCGTATTCCTTGCCCTTGACCGCATACTGCATAGCACCGACGTCGAATGCTTCTTGCAGATGAGAATCGTCGGCTGTCCAGAATATAATCTTTCCATCATATCCAATATCCCGGAGCCGGTTCGCAATCTCCAAACCGTTCTCATTTTCCAGAATCATATCCAGTACAATTACATCGTACCATTTACCCTCTTTCACATCTTCAACAAGCGGATAACCTGCTGAATACTCGCTGATTTCATAGCGATAATCTCTTTTGCGCCGTAAGAATCCCGATACGCACTCTTTAAACAAGTCAACTTCAAGCTGGTTATCGTCACATATGGCTATTCTCATATGCGCACCCTCCTTTCGTAGTCTCAATTTGTCAAAATACGCCATGATTTTGACAGTACACACATTTTTCTTTTTGTTTGTGGTATTATTGTCCCACAAACAAAGTGTAGCACTTGAAATTGTTAGTGTAAAGCATTAAAGTTTGACATAATTCGCAAAATATGGTTTCTGTGTCCGGGAGGATGTGTGGATAGAGAGACTGCCTGCGAGAACGACAGGCAAAAGAAAGAGGGGCGGTTGCCCCTCTTGTTTATTTCGCTAAATATAAAACTGAAACAGTATCTATTTTTACGCACATTCCATTCTCTAACGGTAGATTCCCAATTTCACTGGAATACAAAGAATTAATGCTTTCTAAGTCAGAACCAAGACTTTCTTTATATTTTTTTGAAGCGACATGGTATTCTTCTGAATGTTCGTAATCATCATTCTTATAATCATCGTAGCTGTCATATACGCTGATAATTCCTGCTCCGTCGGTTATTGAAAAGGTGTACTTTCCGGCAGGAATATCTTCGCCAATAATATAAACACCTGGATTTAGCCTGCCGGCATCATCAAGAGATTCGTTTTCCTGAGAATCAGAATTTTCACTTTCTACATCTTTTAAAACAGCTTCTTTTAATTTAGTTCCGTCTGAAAGGCGCGTAATTGACAGTGAATCATCCCAAATTGAGCAAGCCAGAGTATCATTTTTGAAATTCCAAACGTTTGTTAGAACTACTCCATCATAACCACTTTTATAGAAATCGTCAGTAACATAATCATAATCATACCAATCCTGCTGAGATGCGTCCGACAATACACCGGAAACCTTTGAAGCAAATGTGCCAACTTCATCATCTGGCACGTTCTCACTTATAACGACGCTTAGATGCAAGGATTTAGTGTTTTGGTCAATCACACACTCAGATGCTTCGACAAACCCATCTTCACCATTGATCTTATTAAGCATTTCATTAATGTTGTCAAAGGAAGTAGCACTGGCATTGACAGGAGAAATGCATAAAAAAGCACACATCGTCATAATTCCACAAACTCTCTTTTTCATAAAATCCTCTTTTCTGCTAAAGAAATCTCATATACTGCACTGCAATAAAAACTACTTCAATGATTCCGACAATAATTCCGAACCATGAGCCAATATGTCTATATTCCTCTTTCTTTGTGCCAATATCTACTAATCCTACAATTGCTCCTGCCAGAGCCAGAGGAAACGACAGGATAATTGGCAACGGAAGAATGAATGCCACACCTGCCAGAATACAGGAAATGACGCTCAGGGTTGAATCTTTCTTCTTTTCACCTTTGCTCATACAATCCCCTCCCTTGTTAAAATTTTACAATATTATACCACCTCATGCAAACTATGCATAGTAAAATATCAAAAAAGTAGATTATTTTTGCAGAAAAACTCCCTGATTTTGCACTTCCCAGAAAAATTACACAAGTGTGTGCTATAATGCGTGATATATTTTTAGAAAGAGTTGGTAGCAATGGAAAAGAACAGATACAGGATAGTCGTACTCATCCTGATATTTTACGAAATATTCTGTGTGGTGCATATACCGTCACATGATATAGCAGAACGCCACCGCAGAGATGCGCAGATCACAAAAGAAGCTGCGGAACAAATTTATTCCGTCCAGATGCAGGAGTTGAGCAAGAACAAGGAAATTTGCAATGTCGGATGCTGTATTCACGAAAGCACAATTTGCTTTGAGATTACGAAGTTTGCCTACGAAATAACAAAAGTCCATGTGTATATTTGGCAGTTGCCAAGAGGGAATATCGGTGGTATAATGATGAAAACGAACTAATGTTCGGTTCTGTTTCCTACAAGCCGGGCATATACTGTAATGTAGGTGGTAGTTGTGACAGGGAGGGCTATTTATGGATTATAAAGAGAAAATCATGGCTTTATTAGAAAAGGTTAAAACAGAAGAAACATTAAAACGGGTATATAAACTGTTAGAATATTTGTATTTAAAAGAAAAGTAAAAATAAAAGCCCCTGCGTTTACAGGGGCAAATTTGTTATTCTGTTTTTAAATCATCTGGAGAAGCCGAAAAATAATATTCGAACTTAGAACTATCATATTTTGATCCTATCATTTCATTGATTTTGTCCGCAATGGCAGTTCCCATTTCTTCTCCAAATTCCGAATCCTCTACTTTAGTTTTCTTATACTCCGTAAAGATGTTACCCCACCAATATATATTTGGCTTTTGGACTATCCCTTAAAAACGCGCCCGCATTTTTTGCATTGATATTTAGTAGAAAAGAAACCCCTGCTAATTATCTGTACATTGGCACTCCGACAAGTGATTGCCGGGCATTTTATTTTTCTGGTAATTTTGTCGATAGTTTTTCTTTTTCTCATTTAAGTCCTCCTTGGTGATTTTTTATATATTATAATACACAAAGGACTGATAGTATAGTTAAAACGCAAAAAAAGACTGGGATTTTTACCCCAGTCCTTTTTATTAGTTGCTTTCTAATTCGGTCAAAATTTCTTCAAGCTGTTTCCAATGCTCTTCACTAAGCTTTGCGAATTTAACAAGGATTTTTTTTGCAAATTCATTATCCCCGGTCATTACCGAATCTACGATAGCCTGCGCATCGCCATCGTCGTCCATAAACATGTTACCGTCGCCGCTCACAAGCCAGTCATAAGAAACCTTATAAGTAGTACAGATCAATTTTAGAAAATCGTCATCTGGAACTGTTCTTCCAAGTTCTATATTTTCAATTTTACCACGGCTTTTTAAACCGAGTTTTTTTGCAAAGTCTTCTCTTGAAAGTCCTAAGTATTTTCGCAGCTCTTTCAACCGCTCGCCCATTTACCCACCTCCTTTCTTTATTTTATGGTAACAGTATAACATTTTTAAAATACGTTGTCAACGTAAAAATATTTAAAAACACGTTGACAATGCGTTATAGATGTGATATTATACGTTCATAACGTAAGAGATGTGGAGGTGAACAAATGTCAGAAGAAAAGAGACAGCTTATCAGAGATGTAACAACACGAATCAATAAGCTTCCGGTAGATAAGCAACACTACATTTTGGGATACATGAATGGCGTTGCTGATACTGTTGAGAGTGATACTCAGAAAGAAGAAGCAACAATTAGAGATAGTAATTAGAGAGGAGACGATATTACGGAACAGTTAATACCTATTAATTACAGTAGTGAACAACCTACTGTATCAGCCAGAGAGCTGTATGCAGGGCTTGAAATTACAGACAGATTTTCGAGATGGTTTGAAAGAATGTCTACATATGGTTTCGCTGAGGGAAGCGATTTTACAAGCGTGAAAAGTTCCACACTTGTAAATAACGGAGCAGAAAGAGAAATTTCTGATTATCAAGTTTCTATAGACATGGCAAAACAGATTTGCATGATTCAGCGGTCAGAAAAAGGCAGACAATACCGACAGTATTTCATAGACCTCGAAAAAGCATGGAACACACCAGAACAGGTTTTTGCCAGAGCATTGAAGATGGCAGACCAGACCATTGCGAAGTTGAAAGATTCGGTCAAGTTACTGTCAACGGAAATCAGTGTCAAAAACCAGATAATCGGCGAACTGAAACCGAAAGCCGACTACTATGATGAAATCTTAAAGAATCCGGGACTTGTGACCATTACCCAGATTGCTAAGGATTATGGAATGTCTGGGAAGAAGATGAACGATATTCTGCATGACATCGGAATCCAGTACAAGCAGAGCGGACAGTGGTTACTGTACAGCAAATATCACTGTATGGGCTATACACATTCCGAGACCGTTGATATCGTGAGATCGGACGGTAGACCGGATGTGAAGATGAATACTAAGTGGTCACAGAAAGGAAGAATATTTCTTTACGACAAGCTGAAAGAGAGCGGGATTCTTCCGGTGATTGAGCAGGAGATGACAAAATGATAAAAACTGATGAACTTCGAGGAATATTTGCGAAGAATAGAAAATCTCAGACGGACGTTGCTAAAATGCTTGGAATTACGCCAAAAACATTTTATGGAAAGATGCAGAAAGGAATTTTCAACAGCAATGAGATTCAGACAATGATTGATGAATTTCATATCGAAGACCCGATTGGTGTTTTCTTTGCTAAAGCAGATTAAGTAGGAGGTGAGAATGTGAAGATTGCCGACGAAACAATTATTAAGTTTAAAAACGGAGAAACGTTGCGTGTCCCGGCAGAGGTGTATGAAAAAATTAATTTCGACAAACAGTCAATTGTTGAATACGAATGGAATGAAAACGGAATTAATAATAAAATTCAGTTTTCCCTTAAGGATGTGCTCTATATTGGCAGAACAACAAAGAGCACATCCGGTGAAAAGTCTAACGATTAAAAGTAGCGCCGAGATGGAGAACAATTATTTACTTTCTCTTTATCCAGTTCATTGAGAAAGTAATCTTCATCATGGGAATCCAGAAGATCAACAAACTCTGCGCGGTATTTGAAGTATCTCTGGCAGATATGAGAGTTGTCCAGGCTTCCCGGTAATTCAGCGCATACCTTAGCAACAGCCAGATCATGAGCGATTTGTAACTTATCCATAAAAACACCTCCTTTCATAATGAGAGTATACCACACAAAAAAATTGGAGGGACATAAAAATGGTAAAAGCATTAATTCTGTCAGCTCTAATCGGCGGTATGTCACCGTACTTGCCGTTCTGGAGATTTGACAGTGCATCACAGCCGGTTGCAGTAGCAATCGCAATGTTTATCTTATCATTCGTGGTTATTTACCCGGATGAAATTAAAAGAATCGGAGGAAATTAACAGTTAAATATAAATTATAAAATCATATAAGTGTATGTTGAGTTTTATAAGATATTAGAGTGGAATATATTTCCAGGCATCTATAAATCTCAAGACTTATGGAGAAAAATTTGCAAGCTGACACTGAAACGTTAATGCAAATATGTACGGATACGTTAGTCCGGAATTTACGCCTATGGAGAGTACAAGAACTTGTGAGTAGATTGATATTTATATCATCAAAAGCATACTCGTTGAAGTAGGAATGAAACATAGAAGTTTATAACTTTTTATAAGTTTTCAGTAACGGAAAAGAGAGATGATTGAGACAAAAATGGGAGAAATCACACTTAAAGGCAGTAAAGCAGAATTAATAGCTGACTTAGCTGTTATCGTTCGTGGAATCAAAGAAGTTATCATGAACGGAAGTGAAACAGAAGAATCCGCAAAACAGCAGATTAACGAAGCGGTCAAAATCGGACTGATGAACGAAGAAGAATTTAAAACTATTCAAAAAGAAAAAATCAAAGAAGTTGTAAAAACATTATTTGATGATTTACTTGGAGGGCTTTTCGATGAAGATAAATGAATTTGATAAGACCGTAGATGAACTGTACCAGTTGTGCAGGAGAGTTCAGAAAGAAACCGGCAGAACGGTAGCATTTCATTTTGCAAACTACAAGATCGGATGCAGCTTGCACATCAACATATATAAGAAAGAATCCTTAAGAGAGTTTGATATGTACAGCATTGTAGAGGGTGGTTGTCAGCAGGGAGAAAATGTGAAGAAAGTAACTGACCATTTGAACAAAATTTTGATGGACAACAAATGCCCGTATTGTGAGGAGGATTGCGATGGAGAAAGAAAATAAGATGGATTTCAGAGCAGAGACCGTAGCCGAGGAATACGCCGAGCTTGTCGGTAGGATGAAAGCGTTTGAAGCGTATCTCAGAATAGAAGGAGGCGCCTTAGTTGAAAAGAAAGTGTGCTTCGCAATGCTGGGCCTCTGCACCAAAGAAAGCGAATAAAAGTTGGCTCCACAGGTACCGGAAATACCACATGGAGCCGCGTATCTAACTTAATTTAGCTAAGTTAAATACAGGACAAGTATAACACACCTTCCTGTATTTATCAAATAAATAATTAGGAGGGCATTTTTTATGTCAAAAACACACACATCCAACGAACAGAAACCACTTGCAAGCGAGATTATTTGTGATCTGGAAGCGGAAAACGCAAAACTCGAAGCAAGAAACAAGAAACTCAGTAACATTGTTTTGAAGCAGGCAGCAGTTCTTGTGGAGACATTATTGCTGTTGAATGAAGAAGGTGATTTAGGAAATGAAGATGCGAGATGAGAACCAAGTGCTTTTATCAGGTGACATTCCGGCGGGGTTCGTATTCTCACATGAAGAATACGGTGGAACCAAGATGTACGAGGGAAGAATGACAATATTCAGAAAGAATGCATCCTATGACATTCTTCCAATTATTGTACCAGAATACATGATTTCAAGAGAAACAGAGTTGATTGCTAGTGTATATGGTGAAATGCGAAGCCGTACAGTCCGGGAAGATGGCAAGAAAAGCCTTGTGGCGTATGTAAGAGCAATGGACATTCAGTATCTTGAAAGACTGGAAGAACACGATGCGAACGAAGTCTATTTGACTGGATATCTGATTAAAAAACCAACAATAAAGATGATTGGCACAAACAATGACAGGAAGTTGGCAAGAATACTTCTGGCAGTAAACAGAAAGAAGAAAGCCGGATATACCAGATCAGACGCAATCAGTTGTTTATGCTGGGAGGAAAACGCAGATGCCGTAGAAAATCTGAAAAAGGGAGCAAAAATCAAACTCTGCGGAAGATTTCAAAGCCGGGAACTGTGGTCTGATCAGAGTCAATCATGGGTGACAGCGTTGGAGGTATCAGTAAAAAGATTGGAGATTTTGTAATATGAAGAAAATCGAAGTAAGAGAAATTAGATTGACCGATTTTAAAGGCCAACAAGAGAAGAAAGTAGAGTTCGGACACAGAGCAATTGTTTCTGGGAAGAACGGATGCGGGAAAACCACACTGGCAGATGCCTTTATGTGGGTGTTCTGTGACAAGGACTACAGTTTAAAGAGCAACCCGGATATCAGACCCGATGATGGTAGAGAATGTCTGCCAAGAGTTGATGTTGACCTTGTAATTGATGGGAAACCTGTAAGCGTAGCAAAGTTCCAGAAGCGCACAGAAAGCAAGCCAAAGGACGGAAAGCCGGGCAAGGTTGCATTATCAAACAAGTACGAAATCAACGGCGTTCCGAAAGCCGAAAGAGACTTTAAAGCCGATTTAAAAGAGAGAGGATTTGATTTTGATAATTTCCTTATGTTATCCCACATGGAAATCTTCACAGATCTGAAAGATGCAGATGCCAGAAAAATTCTGTTTTCCATGTCAGACGGTGCCGGGAAATCAGATTTAGAGATTGCCAAGACGGTTCCAGACTGTGCCGAGTTGGTACCGCTTCTGGAAACTTATAAGGCAGACGAAATCAAAGCCATGAACAGCGCAACGCTGAAAAAGGCAGAGGAACAGTTGAAAGCCATTCCAAACCAGATTATCGGCATGGAGCAGTCGAAAGTTGATGCTGATACCGCTGAATTGGAATTGCAGAAGAATGCCTTGCAGGAACAGATTTCTGACCTTGAAACGCAGATTGCACAGTCAGGAAACGAGCGTAGCAGCAAACTCAGAGCAGAACTTTCAGATTTAGGTGTTAGAAAATATTCTTTCGAGTCAAAAGCACATGAAGAAATCTCGACAAGGAAAACTGCAATTCAAATTAAAATCAATGAGTTGCGGACAGAAAGAAATCTGAAAGCAGCCGAATTAAACAGGGAGACTTCTGCTTTGGTAATTCTGAGAGCGCAGAAGAAAGAACTTCTCGAAAAGTTACAGAACGCCAGAACACAGTATCCCAAAATCAAAGATACAGAATGGGACAACACAGCTCTGGACAACATTGAATCTGAGACATTCAAGGATGCAGAGACCATTTGCCCGACTTGCGGTCAGAATCTTCCGCCAGAGCAGATTGAGCAGTTAAAGAGCAGATTTGAACAGAAAAAGCAGGAAAGAATCAATCAGCAGTTAAAGGCTAAGGAAGAATGGGAACAGGACAAGAAACGCAAAATTGATGAAGTTATTCAGGTTGGAAACAAAGCGTCTGCCGATATGAAAGAAGCGCATAAGCAAGAAGAAACCCTCACATCTGAGATTTCCAAACTGACAGATGAATTAGAACAGATCAAAACTTCTCTGGACGCAGAAAACAAGAATCTGGAAGCCATACCGAAAGAACCAGACTTCTCAGGAAATGCCGAATATCAGCAGATTCTTGCATCAATCAAAGAGAAACAGCAGGAGCTTAATTCTCTGGACGATGGCGAAGAAACGAAGAAACAGCTTTCAGAGCAGTTATCTGGCAAGAAGCAGGAACTGGCAGTAGTCAACCAGAAAATCGGAGAAGCCAACAACAACGTCCGAATTGACGAGCAGATTGAGAAACTTCAGGAAAGCCAGAAACAGTACGCACAGAGCAAAGCTGACGCACAGATGATTCTGGATGAACTGAAATCCCTGAGCATGGCGAAGAATACAGCCCTTGAAGATGCGGTAAATCAGTACTTTGACGGAATTAAGGTGAAGCTATTTGATACGCAGAAAAACGGAGAAGTCGTAGACGCGTGTATCTGGTACGTGCAGGACAAGGACGGCAACTGGAAGAAACTGATCGGGAACGCCAATACATCCCTGATGATGAAAGGCAAAATTGCCATCATGGACGGTTTACAGAAGTTTTACGGCGTGAGTTATCCGATATTCGTTGACTGTGCGGCGGAACTGGATAATAGCAGTCTGGCAGGAATTAAGGCAGATGCGCAGTTGATATTCTTGAAAGTTGCTGAGGGAGATATGACAGTAACGGAGATTTGAGAGGGGCGAGTAAATGCAATTAGCTACATGGGGGAACATTCAAATTTAATATCAAGAAAAGGAGAATTGTTATGGCAAACAAAACACAGTTAGCAACAGCAGGAGAACAGCAGGCGGCAATCGTAATCAACAACTCATTCATTGATGGATTGGTTAAGCAGCTTGAAAAAAAATGCGAATATGGTCTTTCGTTCCCAAAAGACTACAACCTCAGCAATGCACTCATGGGGGCATATCTGACTCTGAAAGAAACAAAAGACAGAAATAATAAGCCAGTTCTGGAATCTTGCACAGCTACAAGCATTGCAAACAGCCTTATGAACATGGCAACGCTCGGACTTTCAGTTCAGAAAAAACAGGGTTATTTCATTAGTTATGGCAATCAGTGTCAGTTCCAGAGGTCTTACTTCGGAAACATTACAATCGCCAGAAGATATGGAATGAAAGATATTCACGCCGAGATCATCTACGATGGTGATGAGTTTAAATACCATATCGAAGATGGAAACAAGATTCTGGATTCTCATGAACAGGATTTCATGAACATTGACAACGATAAGATTCTTGGGGCATATGCAGTAGTACTGATGGAAGATGGGACAAAGCATTTGGAAGTAATGAACATGAAACAGATCAAGCAGGCTTGGTCACAGGGCTATGGTTACAAGGAAAACGGTAATGGAACGCATCAGAAATTTACTGACCAGATGGCAAAGAAAACAGTTATCAATCGTGCATTAAAGCAGATTATCAATAGTCATGGTGACGCTTTCATTCAGGAAGTCGAGGAAGCCACAGAAGAAATTCCAAAGCAGGACATTATTGAACATGAAGTTGCTTATGAAATCGAGCAGAACGCCAATGCAGAAGAATTTGTTACAGATGAGCCGGCGGCAATCGAAGAACAGCTCAAGCAGCCGACAGTCGCAGAAGTCGTAAAGACTGCCGAGAAAGAACCAGTTCAGGCAGCAGACAAACAGGAAACAGAGATTCCAGATTTTATGAAGCCAGAAGATATGTGATCACATATGATGTACGGCGACTGCATCAATTTCGACCTATGTGACTGCGGTAAGTTCGGTCACGGTATGACTCAGATCGGGCGGTGTGAAAACTGCCCGTACTATGAGTCGGCAAAAGACTTTTTCGAAAAACGAGGTGAGAACTATGAGGATTATATCGCAGGATGGAAAAATCAATCTTCCGTATGACCTGACAGCTATTATTGTGTCTGAAAATCATATTCAGGCGGTGTTTTCGGGCGATACGCGGAAAATCCCGTATTTGATGGCAAGCTATTCATCAAAGAAGAGTTGCGTAGATGTAATGTCAATGCTGAATGATGCAAGCCTTGGAATACATGCTAAAAGCCTTGTGGGAGATGTTACTAAAATTGGAATGAATGAAGTTATATTTAGATTTCCAGAGGATGATGAAGTATGAAGATATTAAAATCGGAAATAGATTGGGATAAAACAATAAATATTCAAATGACTTTGAAAGAATTTAAACTGCTCCAGGATTGCCTGTTTTCAGTTTCTTATGCAGAATTAGAAAAACTTCAAGAAAAAATCCCATATTCTTATGATGATATGCAGGAAACAATTAAACAGTCAAAAACAATATTAGAACAGTTATTTTGTAAATAAGGAAAGTGAGGTGATTCAAAATGTTCATGCGAGTAATAAATACAGGTAGCCAGCCGGGAAACTGCTATGCGCTTAAATCTGAATCTGGCGAAATCTTACTTCTGGATTGCGGATGCAGATATTCAGAGATTCTAAAAGGAATTTCATACAGGATATCAGAAGTTTCGGGTTGTCTACTGACACATGGACACGGAGATCACCTGAAATCGTTTCAGAATCTAATGCAGTCCGGCATTCAAATTTACACTAACGACGAGACAGTTGAGAGTGTAAACACAATATCTGGTGAATTTATAATCGGCTTACCAGAGAAGAAATTGAAGGACATAGGTTCGTTCCGGGCAACGCCTTTCTACGTCCCACACGACAAGACACCAAACTTTGCATACATGATATCTCACGAAGAATGCGGACGGATAATATATGCGACAGACTTCTCATATTTGCCGTTCACATTCAAGAACATGAGAATAAATCACTTCCTTATAGAATGTAATCATCTTGATGAGTCACCGGAGCAGGACTCATTCAAGTTTGAACACTCCATCCGGGGGCACAGCAGTTTATCTACTGTGAAAGAGATTATCCGAGTGAACAAGACCGCTTCGCTCAGAACCATAACGCTGTGCCACCTGTCAGAGGGATGGGGGAATCCGGAAGTGATGCAGAAAGAGATACAGGACGTTGCCGGAGATGATGTTCTGGTGCAGATCGCAAGACCGGGACTGAATGTTGATTTGAATTTATGCCCGTTTTGAAAGGAGAAAAAATGGAAATTGATAAATCAAAATTAAAGTTGGGAATTTGGTATGAGGATGAAAACGGAAATTTAATTAAGCCAGAAGATGATTTGGCATGTGAAGCACCAGAAGGAGCGATAACGTACCATTCCTGCTTTCCGTTACAAATAACAGAACACGTTTATGTAGTGCATGGAAAAGCTGAGAAAGAAGCGTGCAAGCACAAACGGAAATATTGGAAAAGGGATACAGGCCTGATAAAGGGATTAAAAGGCCATATATGCACTAATTGTGGGTGTAGCCAAACAAGAAAGTGGTGGCAGCCATGGGGAAGAAAATGGGATTATGGAACGGATACTACACCACTTATTGACTTTCATACAAATATTGGAGGTGGAAACCAAGATGTCATAATAGCAATGGTAAACAGCGGAGATTATACACTACAGGAAGCGCTCGTTGTTTTTTCTACGGCCTGTGAAAGATGTATGAATGTGCTTGCATACAAGTATTTGAACGGAGCAGATGGGTACGAAGAATATTCAGACGAGTGGAAAAAATGCAATACTGAATGCGATTTTTGCAAGAATAGTTAAATTGAGATTCACGAACCATACAGGGAGGAAACAAAATGAAACAGTGGACAGAAGAAGAACTTATTAACGACGGAAACAGATTAAGAAATGCTGAAATTACAAATGTATCATTGAATTTTAAAGATCACGGAGTACTTACCCTTGACCTCACTCTTTCTGGCGGTGGATGGGGAGTTGTATTCGGAGGATATGTTTTAGGACATGGTTACCTTGGTTCGGAAAACTTTGAAGGTTCAAAGGCAGGGCTTGAAGCGATTATGAGAATCATGGACGTTGTTGGCGTAGATGACCTGATAGAAATGAAAGGAAAGCATGTTAGAGTTGCTACGAAAGGACTTGGACATTCAGTGAAAATTATCGGAAATTTCATTAAAGATGAATGGTTCGATTATGAAAGTTTCTTCAAAGATGAGAAGCCACCATTTGTGGAGGAGTAAATATGGTATCAACAAATTTAAAAGACTGGAAAGAAGTCACCAAAGGCATTTACAGATATGTAATATCTGCAAATGCTGCATACGAAATCCATATTAATTATTGGAATATGGAAACAGATATTCTGACCGCAGACGCAAGTTTATATATTGTCGGGGATTGGCACTCAGATGATGGTAAAAATACCAGAGAAAGAGAATGCTTGCTTGAGTCAGGACCGGTTATGGATTGCCTTGGTGAGGCTGTAGAGGATGATAGAGAGAATAACAGTTAAATAAAAAAGCACCGACTATTTATCGGCACTTTTTACAAAATCTTGGAGAACAGTAATGACCAGATTATTAAAACTCCTGTTCTCCTGCTTGGCAATCTGCTCAAGTTGTTCTTTAAGCTGTATCGGGAACGTGATGTTAGTTCTGGTCTTATCAGACTTGACGGTCATGTGAAATCCCTCCCTTGTTTTTTTAGAATATTGTAGCATTTTTGCCTGTCGGTGTCAATCAGATACCAAAGTGGTATCATTTTTATCTTGCAATACAGGTATCGAAGTGGTATCATAATGGTATCAAAGACACACTGAAAATGAATCGAGGTGATAAGTCTTTGAATAGTAACTATAAAAATTTTGTAAAAGCTAAGGCGATTGAAGCCGAGAACCGAAAGAGATGGCTCAAGCTCAATCCAAATTTGAATGATAATTCGGGAGTCTATATTTTACGCAGAGTTGATGAAGACGGATTCAAGTTTGGGTATGCAGGGCAGGCAAAACATATACTCACCAGATTGTGCCAGCACAGTGCAGGACATCAGCAACACATTGATTTGAGCCTTAAGAAACATGGCTTATATTCAGAAAACAATCCCTACGGATGGACAGTGATCTGTGAGAATTTTTCCGAAGCTAGCCTTGATAGAGCCGAACAGTTTTACATCAAATGGCTTGCAGATCAGGGATATCAGCTTAGAAATAAGACTGGTGGCTCTCAGGGAGCAGGAAAGAAACAGATTGATGAGTACAGACTGGCAAAAGGTTATTACGATGGTTTGAAGCAGGGCAAAAAATCCCTCGCCAGAGAACTTTCACACATCATAGATACACACTTGCAAGTTTCACTGAAACCAGAGAAGCAGAATAATAAAGTATCAATCCGGGCTTTTGAAAGGTTTCAGAACTTGATTGATGAGAAAACGTACGAATAAAAAATGAAAGGAGCTTGCCTTCATGTGACGTAAGGGTGCACCGGGCTTCTTTGAAATATGAAATTAAAATGTGAAATATACAGAGACTCAATGCAAAATTACAAGAAATATGCAATTCCAAGAGCACAGCTCGTTATAGCTGATGTTCCGTATAATGTAGCGAATAATTTTTACGGGAGCAACCCTATGTGGTATGTAGGGGGGGATAATAAAAATGGTGAAAGTAAACTAGCAGGAAAAGCTGCCTTTAATTCAGATTTTAATTTTAACTTATATGAATACTTTCACTTTTGTTCAAGAATGTTAAAAAAAGAAGATACAACACCTGTGCCAAGAGGAAGAAGTAGCAATTCTCCATGCATGATTGTATTTTGCTCGTTTGAACAAACACAAACATTGATTAAAGCTGCTGAAAAACATGGTTTTGTACATTATATCCCACTTGTTTTCATAAAAAATTACAGCCCTCAAGTATTAAAAGCAAATATGCGTGTGGTTGGAGCTACGGAATACGCATTATTGTTTTACAGAGACAGGCTTCCTAAGTTTAGGAACGGCGTTCAGACTGACGAAAATGGAAAAACAATCAGAGGTACAGGGCACATGGTTTTTAACTGGTTCGATTGGGAGAAAGATGGAAAAGATATTCCTAAAATTCATCCGGCACAAAAGCCAGTCAAACTTTTAAAAAGATTGATTGAAACGTTTACTGATCCCGGAGATGTAGTAATAGACCCATGTTGCGGAAGCGGGACAACGTTAAGAGCTGCACATGAAATAGGAAGAAATGCTTGTTTTTGAGAAAAACAGTCAGATAAGCATAGAAGATTTTTTGTAAAGGAATCGTGAATATGGACGCATTACGGTATCAAAAACACATGCAATGGATGCAGAACCGTAAGGATATTTATTATTTCATCCGTAAATACGCAATGTCTCACAAAGGGACTCCAACAACCAAGAAGATATCTGAGGAACTAGATATCAGCAGGAGTGCTGTTCAAAGGCATCTAAGACAGTTTGAGGACGATGGATTGATCGTATTTCACGGAACTGGTTCGCACAGGACATACGAACTGATAGGAGTAAAGAAACATGAAACTGTATGACGTATACGACGGTTCAAAGTATATCGGGGAGCTGACGCTTGCTGAAATATCAGAATTGACAGGAAAGACAAGAAGTCAGATATCGCAGGCAATCAGCGGGGCATATGACATTAACGGAAGATATGCGGTCATATATGATGGGCAGCAAACAATCGCATACTCAAACAAGAATGATCGTAGGATGTTGATGGAATTTGACATTCTGACTCAGAAGATAAGGAGGGCTGTCAGTGGGAAAACTGAAGATTAAAAAGCCAAAAAATCAAAGAAGCTTAATCCCGGCGCCACTTAACATAACTGGTTTTACAATGGAGCAGGCTTCCAGGCAGACTGGCGTAAGAATCGAATCTCTTAAAGCGTATTTGGATTCAAAAGAACAGGAGATTAGAGAACAGACAGTTAAAGAATTTCAGGAAAAGCTGTGGAAAGCAGAAGATTATATTGCTGTGGCAAATATTTTAATTTCTGTTATTGCAATCAAGAAAGCATGGGGATTCAAGAAAGCAAACCAGAATTTCATTGATAAGATTACCGAAGCCGAAAGATATGTTGAGGAAATCGGTGTTGAAGCAGCATATAAGGAAATTAAGGAAGAAATGGGTTTGCAGATTGAATTTGATTCTTTTGATATTAACAAGGAATTTGGGTTTGGAGAAAATGAGGGGAATGGATAAAAATGAAATTCATAGATTTTTTTGCCGGAATCGGAGGTTTTCGCAAAGGAATGGAATTGGCAGGGCATGAGTGCGTAGGGTTTTGCGAGTTTGATAAATTTGCGACTGCGAGTTATATCTCAATGCACTTGCTGACAGACGAGCAGCGAAAGACATTGGGAGATATTCCTATCAAGAAAAGACAGAAAGAAATATTAAAGGAGGAATACAGAAATGGAGAATGGTATGCAAATGACATTAGAAGAGTGTATGCCAGAGACATTCCAAAAGCCGACTGCTGGTGTTTCGGATTCCCTTGCCAGGACATATCCGTTGCAGGAAAGCAAGCCGGATTTCAAGGAAACCGTTCAAGCCTGTTTTTCAGAGTTATGTACCTTGTCGGACAGCTCAAAGAAGAAGATAAACCCACTTACCTTTTCATTGAGAACGTTAAAAATCTGCTTAGTGTTAATGGAGGATGGGATTTCGCCAGATTGCTCATTGAAATGGAGCAGGGAGGGTATGATGCAGAATGGCAGGTGCTCAACTCCAAAGATTTCGGAGTGCCACAAAACCGGGAAAGATGTTTTATTATCGGACATCTTAGAGGAAGAAGTACCTCAAAAATATTTCCTATCGAAGGAACAGACGGAAGAAATAGTGTTCAAATAATTGCACACAAAGACGGATATAGAAGAAATACACAAGTGTTTGCACCTGATGGAATTACCGAGACTCTTGATATTGGACAAGGTGGTGGAAGAGGGCATCATGTAGCATTGCCGTGTTTTGTTGATTTGAGTTATCAAAAAGCAGAGTTGACCAATAAAGCAAAGTGTTTACAAGCCAGATGCAACAAAGGAATCGTAAATCATAAAGCTGAAGTAAGTGGAGTTGCAATTCCAGTATTGACACCAGACAGGGCAGAGAAACATCAGAACGGAAGAAGGTTCAAAGAAGATGGCGAGCCAATGTTCACACTGACAGGACAGGACCGGCACGGAATCGCGATTGAAGTCAAGGAAGCAACGAAGCAAGGTTATACAGAATGCAGAGTGGGAATTGACAGCGTGAACTTCTCAATGCCAAACAGCAAGACAAGAAGAGGAAGAGTCGGACAAGAAATCGCCAACACACTCGACACGAGCTGCAATCAAGGAATATTCGTGCAGGTATCAGAAGAATTAACGCTATATGCAGTCTGGTATGAAAAATATCAGTGTTACATAGCAACCAGAAAGCTGACACCGAAAGAATGTTTTCGGCTGCAAGGTTGGCCTGATGATTATTTTGAAAAAGCACAGTTCGTAAATTCTGACAGCCAGTTATACAAGCAGGCAGGAAACGGCGTAACAGTGACAGTTATAGAAGCCATGGCAAGAAAAATGAACGTAAATCTAAATTGATAGTGCGTCAGCTACTTACATGGGGAAAGTGAGGATGGAATGAGAAGCTACATAATAAATTTTCCAAGAGGACTGGAAGTAGATATTTTCAACCTGCCAGAGGACTTCAAAGAACAGGTTGAGCAGGCATTCAAAGAGTATACATCTGGAACGGCAAAAGCGTATATGTACGTTGACAAGTTAGGATTTATTGACCGTTGCGTAGAATGTCTGAACGGGGATGAGGATTCAGACGATGTTGTAAATTCATTGGTTGAAGAAACAATGATTGCCGAATGGAGAAACAATGGCGAAATCATCAAGGAAGATGATATATACAACATTGATTTTATGGAAGATTGCTACAGAAAAGGCAAGGAAGACGCAAGGCTGAACTCTCATTTTGGAACTGACGATCATCACATTTACGATCAGATTCAGAAAGTTCTGGTGCAGGTAATTACAATTGTGATGAATTATGAGGATAAGGAGGGCACAAAATGTTAATCAGAAGTCAGGATAAAGAGATATTAGTTAATTTTAATGTATCAGCTGGTATCGAAATTGCAGAAGGAACTACAAAAACAGTTGTAACATCATATATCACTGGATGCAGTTATTTACTCGGAGAATATTCCACCAGAGAAAAAGCTATGAAAGTACTGGACATGATTCAGGATGCATATGCAGATGCAAAATTAAATGAAATTCTTCTTCCTGATGTCTGCAAATCGGCTAGTGAATCTCAGAGGGGAAAAGATAATACATCAATTGCAAAAACTATTAGAAAAGATTTTATGAAAAAAATGATATTCCAGATGCCAGAGGATAGTGAGGTGGAAGTATGAGCGACGAAATGACATTTGCGCAGAACGAAGATGGTACGTTTAGTGCATACGATGATACCTATGACATTGTAATACACTGCGAGACAGAAGAGGAACAGAAGAAAGTTATCGAGCATTTAAGAGGGATAAAGCTTCAGGAGGACTAAATGGGAAGATGTAAATTAGAGTGCCCGGACAGTGAAACAGAGCGCTGTATCTGCTGTACTAAACAGGATTCCTGCCAGTGCAGATGTGATGATATGGACAGTTATGAATATGCGGAGGAGTGTGAAGATTATGAGACTGATTGATGCGGATGCAATGAATGAAGAGTTATTTTACAAGCAAGTTGGAGGAAAAGACAGTTTAATTACGGCAGAAAGTGCGTTTAAAATGATTGACGCGCAGCCGACTGCCTATGATGTGGAAGCAGTTGTGGAGCAGTTGGACACATACATAACAAAACTGGTTGGAAGAAATGCTGCACTATATCAGGCGGTTATGCAAATCGTGAAAGATGGTGGAGTAGATGGCAATTAAACCTATTTTATTCAATACTGAGATGGTTCGGGCAATCATGGACGGGAGAAAGAGCTGTACTCGGCGGATGGTAAAACCCCAACCAGATGAAAAGCATACATACCCGCTCGGTTTTGTTACCGACAGTACAGAAAAGAAAGAGGTAGGATGCTTTGGATTTGGTATTAATGAATACGGTGGTTCTATTCAATACGCAAAGCCGCAGTATCAGCCGGGTGACCTCCTGTATGTCCGGGAAACATTTATTCAAGCAGCAGCTCGCACTTTTTGGTATAAGGCAGACGATAATTTATGGATGCCAAAAGGGTTGCATTGGAAGCCATCAATTCATATGCCAAAAGAAGCGGCGAGAATCTGGCTGAAGGTTACGAATGTGAGAGTGGAGCGGTTACAGGATATGACGGACGATGATGCAGAAGCAGAGGGATGTTTCGATTATACATCAACAGCACTTGGTTTTCCCGATGTATGGGATTCCACCATCAAGAAATCTGATCTTGACAGTTACGGATGGAATGCGAACCCGTGGGTCTGGGTGATTGAATTTGAGCGGTGTGAGCCGCAGGAGGGACAGAACGTATGAGAGAAATTCTTTTCAAGGCAAAGAGGGTTGATAATGGAGAATGGGTTGAGGGGTGTTTGGTAATAGATCTGGCAAACAGGGAAAAACACACTGGATGGCATTCATAAAGACTGAGGAGGTGGAAGCATGAGCGATAAACATAAAATATACGATTACATAAAAAGGACAATAAACCCTTATGGAAGACCTTTCGAGGGAACAGCTTACGAGTTGGGACTTAAAATCATGGATTATATCGAAAATATGGATGACGAGAAAGAAAACGGATGGATTCCTGTCAATGAGAAATTACCGAAAATGAAAGAGAGTGTCTTGTAATTCTTGAAAAGGTATATGGAACACCTGAAATATTCATGGGAATTGCGAGTTATTTAAAATTTGGGAATGATGGATACTGGCACGAAAAGAAATATGGGTATCTTGAATGGGATAAATATTCAGATGGGTATGGAGGAACAAAGATGTATAAAGTTATTGCATGGATGCCACTTCCAGAACCATATAAGGAGGACTAAATGGGATATTGTAAATTAGACTGCCCGGACAACGAAACACAGTGCTGCATCTGCTGCGAGAAGCAAGGCGGTTGCGATAACCGGTGCAGCATGATGGATGATTACGAATACGCTGAAGATTGCGAAGATTACATTAAGGAGGATGAGCCATGATTACATTCTTGTTAGGGTTCACCCTTGGAACCATATTCGGAGTGACCGGCATTATATGTGTAGCGATCATGTACGATAAGCATCATCCAGACGAATAGAAAGGAGAACGGTATGCTGACAAGGAACAAGAAACTGAAAGACTACGGTATTCCGGTAGAGGATGTTAAAAAACTGAATACGATGCTGAAAGACTTTCCGGCAGAGTACGGATACCTGCTTACCAGTGCCGCCTTGTCAGCTTGCCCGAAAAAAACACGGTGATAGCGGATGTGGTTATCGAGAATATCCTACACCGGAAAAGTTACAGAAAAATTAGTAGAGAAAAATATATTCCGATGAACCCAAAAGACTTCTACGGATACAGGCGCAAGACCGTCGCTGTACTGTATGAGAGAATGCGGTTATTGGGAGTGTGGGAGGAATAAAATATGCGGTTAATTGATGCAGATAAGTTGAAACATGTAATACATTGTGCATATTCTGATGATTTAGAGATTCTTGAAAAAATTGACGAACAGTCAACGGCTTTTGACGTAAATGAAATTGTAGAGCAATTAGAGAATTATTTATTTGAAAAATATTGCATAGAAGGAGATACAACAATTGATGAAATTATAAAAGGTGGCGGAATTAAATGAGCAGACTGATTGATGCAGACGATTTAATTGAATATATTAAAATCTGGGAAATTGGAAATAGTATTAGTTCCGACCAAAAAGAGTTTATTGACTGTATTAATAGACAACCAACAGTTTTTGATGTAGATGAAGTTGTTCAACGGTTGGAAATGTTAATCGAAAATAAAGTTTCAGAATCGGGTGACGATTGGTATACAGCTCAATGTCTGAATGAAGCAGTTGAAATTGTGAAAGGCGGTGGGAATTGAATGGGTAGATTAATAGATGCAGAAGAATTGAAAGAACGATTTTGTGAAGAAAACTGTGGCAAAAACAGATGTGTTGATCACATGGATAAATGTGCATGGATTTTATCAGTAGAAGAAAGTAAAACAGCTTTTGATGTGGACAAGGTTGTGGAGCAGTTGAAAACAAAAAAGGCAAGAACTGCTGCATTACAGAAAGCATCGGAGTATTTCGAGGGTGAAACTGATGCGTTTGAAGTTGCAATCAAAATCGTGAAGGATGGGGAGAGTTGAATGAGCAGTGCAAGTACAATATTCGGAACAAAAGCGTATGTATGCGCAAGATATTTTCTTAGGCCGGGAAAGTGCTTCAAATACATTGTCCAGCACGGCGAGGACGTCACAGAACACGTTTATGAAGTCATGGCATTATATCCGTACTGTGTCCTGCTAAGAGATACCAAGAATGGGGTCAGAACTTGTCCGGGATATAACACTTTGAGCCTGATGCTGAGAGGAAGTGAAGTGAATGAGTAAATCAGTATTAGTAATAGATACACCAGAGAATTGCTATGATTGCCCGTTCGGAACTTCATACTGCGGCGAACTTGAATATGAGGGATACTGTGAATTAGCCGATTGTTTAGATTATGATGTAATTCTGATGACAGAAGAACATTATGATTACGAAAGCAAATCAAGACCTGATTGGTGCCCATTGAAACCATTGCCGGAGAAAAAACTTTACACTGCACCGGAGAGAAATTATGAACTCCAAAAAGACCTATTCGCGGTCGGTTGGAACGCTTGTTTGAGAAAAATTACAGAAACAAGCGATGAAAACGAGCGATAAAAAGCAAGCGATAAGAGGTGAAGTAGATGGAGAGATTAACAGAAAAGCAACGACATATTTTGCAACAAAAGCTTTGTGATATGAAAAGACGTTGCTATAATCCAGAAGAAAAATTTTATAAAGATTATGGTGGACGTGGCATTAAAGTTTGTGACGAGTGGATGGATAAAAAAGAAGGACATAGCAATTTCCAAAAATGGGCAGTTGAAAATGGATGGGAAGAAGGGCGCAGCATTGATCGAATAGACGTAAACGGAAACTACGAACCTAGTAATTGTCGGTGGGCAACACCAGAAGAACAGGCGAACAATAGAAAAAATAATAATTATGTAACGATAAACGGGGTAACGAAAACAACTTCTGAATGGGCGAGACAAATTGGAATTTCACAAAATGCTTTTACAGGCAGAATCAATAGTGGGTGGACAGGAGAAGAATTATTAAAGCCTAAATTTAAGCCTTTAAAAATGTCTAAAGCAGAAATGGCAAAAGAAATTAGAGCGTGGAGAAATGCAGAAGAACATGGCTTGCTTGTGAGATTACCGTGTAAGGCCGGAGATATTGTTTATGTAGACAGCACAATACTTCCAATAGAGAATATGGAGTGCTATGAAGACACAGGCAATAAGATTCCCTCATATTTTCAAGGTCGAGTTGTTTCGTTTCGGTTTGCGCAAAGAAACTGGGTAAAAATTGCGGTTAAGGCAAAGTGGTTATATGAATGGATTGATGATGAGACCGGGCCAGAAAGTGATTACATAGAGCGCGAGAAAAATTTTACAATCCCATTGTCAATGATTGGAAAATCTGTATTTCTCACCCGTGAAGAAGCTGGAGGAGTTACACAATGACAAGACCTGAGATTACAGCAGAATTATCAGCTATGCTCGAAAAGAAAATCAATCCGAACAATGATCCGCGTATCTACTGGGCGAAAGAGGTGACGTTTGATTATTCCACAAATCATGCGGTCAGAGTGGATTATATGAAATTTGTACCAATAAACAACAGTGTATCAGGGATAGAAAAAGGAGATGTGTATTGTTATGAGGTTAAGTCATCTATTGAAGATTTTAAATCTGGCCATGGATTGAATTTTATCGGTGATTACAATTATTTGGTTATGACGAGGAAATTATATGAGATAGTATCATTAGAAATCCCGTATCATGTGGGCGTATATGTTCCCGAAGGAAATGAACTTATATGTTCCAAGAAAGCCAAACGAGCCAGCAGAACGAGACCTGTATCTGAAATGCTTCTGATGATGTTTCGGTCTGCAAACAGAGATTACAGGAAAACGGTAAAGGAACTGGAGGAGATGAAGAATGGCAAGAAATAGATATCCAGGGACATGTTATTGTTGCGGTGAATATGTACCCACTGGGTTCGGGCATTTTGAACGATACCGAGGCCATTGGAGAATTAAATGCGTAAAGTGTGCAAGTGGGAGACCTGTGAAAAGTACAGACAGAGAAGTCAAAAGAGCTGTTAGGCTAAGAGAGGAAGCGGAGGAGATGAAGAAAAATGGTTGATGCAACAAAAACGATTTTTATGGCAATAGGTATATTCACAGTTGGATTTATGATTTACATAGTAGCCTACAATACAATCCACAAATTCAACAGGTGGCGTAAGAACGGTTGTAAGATTAAATGCCTTTGCAAACCACATGTATACGAAATTGAATGGCATTGGGGAAAGGACGGAGAAACTCTTCTGGTATGCAAGAAATGTGGTAAAAAGAAAAAACTGTTTATTGATTTTGATTCCTTAGGAAGTAGTGCATTAGAAAGGATTAATGGAGGTGCGGATATGAATAACAAAACGTGCAAAACTTGTATTGAAAACGACAACGGGCTGTGCGACCGCAAAGGCATCCTGATAGAGGAAGACGATACCTGTGAAAAGCACATATCAAGTTGGAAAGAAACAATGATGGAGAATTTTATCCGAAAATCAATGTGGTAAGGGTGGAAATGTCCTGACCAGACGGGAAGGTGGCTAAATGACAAAGGTGAGTTGGATTCGATTAGAAATTGATATGTTTGACAACAAAAAAATCCGGCATATCAGAAAACTTCCAGAGGGAAATAATATTGTATTGATCTGGATGATGCTCCTGACGATGGCAGGGCGTTGTAATTCAAACGGGATTATTTTTCTGACAGAGAATATTCCATATACAAATAAAATGCTAGCTGACGAGCTGGACTTTGATGAAAGTGTGATCGAACTTGCACTTACAATTCTTGAAAAGTTCGGCATGATAACCAGAGATGGAACATTACTTTCAATTCCCGGATGGGAAGAGCATCAGAATATTGACGGACTTGAAAAAATCAGAGAGCAGACAAGAAAACGGGTTGCCGAGCACAGAAAACGTCAGAAAGAATTGCTTGAGGAAGAAAGCCTTCCGAAACTCACAGATCAGGATACTGAGGAGAAACCTGTCACAGCAAAAGATTCAGTAAAGCCCGGAGATGTTCAAAAGGTTATTGACGAATGGAATAAGCTCCAGAAGTTAGGAATTCAGCCGGTTATAAGAATGACGCCTAAACGTTCACAACTTCTGAAAGCAAGAATTCGGGAATATGGAATGGAAAAGATTATGGAAGCAATTGAAAAAGTCAAAAAAAGTGATTTTCTGACAGGAAGAAAGAAAGATTTCATAATAACTTTTGAATTTTTTATAAACCCTAATAAATTTATAAAAATACTCGAAGGGTTTTATGACAATAGAGACGAGGATATACATAATGGATTTAACGGAAAAACTCAAAGAGATGTCAGCCCACTTATCCCGCTCGGAGAATGGAACGGAGAAGAATCAGACACCCCGTTTGCTTGAATGCCCTGAATGCGGGGACAGCGGGTGGAGATGGGTAAGAGATGCAAGTGGTATTCCCTATTGTGAGGAATGCCCTTGCGGAATCAGGAAAAGAATAATCCTTGAAAATCAATTGAAATTTGCAGAGATTCCAAACGTGTTTAAAGGCTCAAATTTCAACGATTTGAAGTCAAGTGTATATTTGAACACCGAGAGCCGAAAAGTATTTTCTCAGGCGGCTCAGGCGGTAAATTACTGGTTTAAAAATCTTCCTGATATGAAGAAGAATGGAATAGGTTTATATCTTTTCTCAAATGCAAAAGGTTCTGGCAAAACCAAAACAGTATGCAGCTTGGCGAATGAAATCATGAAGAAATACCAGAAACCAGTCAAATTCACCACATCCCTCAGAATCCTCGATGAGATCAAGAACACATGGGGAAGTAGAGAAAACGCAGAAGGAAAGCTGATAGAGGATTTGTCCAGAACAGAAATCCTTATCATTGACGATTTCGGCGCTGATTCTGGCAAAGACTGGATTAATGAAAGATTCTATAGCATTATCAACGGGCGGTATGTCGACAGGAAAATCACTATATTCACGAGCAACTGTCAGATATCAGAACTGAAATATGACGAGAGAATCACAAACAGGATTCTGGAACGGTCACTTGAAATCCCATTTCCAGAGGAATCTGTCAGAGAACATATAGCACAACATTTGAAAATGAAGATGGTACAAGGAATGTGAGGTAAAGAGAGTGAAAATAGCTGTTAAACCATGGGGCGAAATGTCTTTCAGAGAAATTCAGAATTTAAAAGAAAAGCAATGTAAGCATTGTGATTATTTTTCAAAGAATAATTCTGGAGGGTTATCATATGGAACTTGTGATTACATCCTTATCAATGGTCACATGAGAGGATGCCTACCGACGGAATGTGTAATGAAAAGGATTTTTAAAAGAAGAACAGGAACAAAAAGAAGAGCAGCTTTGAGAATTTAAGCCTTTGAAAGGAAAAGAAATGAGAACAATAAGTGAAATGTATAAACGTTCCGGCGGAACTGCGTATCAGCACAATTGTTCTGAGTGCAGATTTTATAGGGACGGAAAGAGAGGAAAATGTCTGATGTACGGCGGCAATCGGGACTGGCATGGAAATTTTATTGCTTGCAAATTCTTCAATCTCGAAGATGATATGCCGGAAGGACAGATGAATATTTTTGATTATGTGTGAAAGAAAGGAGGAACGAGGAGCCGCTGGCCAGCGAAAGGATATCCCGGTTCCTCCTTATTTTTTATGAATAATGACGACTTGAAATATGCAATTGAGAATGGTATCATCAATTTGTCTCACATACAAGAGCAAGTTGAAATGAATAAAAGGGAAGAAATTTTAAAAGAATACAGGGACAGCATATGGAAGGCATCTGACGGATATTGGAAAATCCGTATGACTTATGACGAAACCGGACAGCGAAAGATGTTCAAACGTCGGTCTAAACAGGATTTAGAGGACTTGATCGTAAAGACGCACCGTGAGAAAGCAGAGAACCCCAAAATTAGGAGTGTGTTCGAGGAATGGGCGCAGCGCAAGGTTGATTTGAATAAGATTTCAATACAAACTTATCAGAGATATCAGCAGGACTTTAATCGTTTTTTTGGGACCATGGGAGAACGCAGAATTAAAAACATTGAGTCAGAGGATATCAGCAATTTCCTGGAAGAGCAGATCAGTGAACACAATCTAACCGCAAAGGCATTCTGTAATCTCAAGACAATTACCAGAGGCACCCTAAAATGGGCAAAGCGCAACAAGCTGATTGATTGGAACGTGCAGGAATTATTCTATGACTTGGATGTCACCGATAAATCTTTCAAAAGAAATATCAAAGAAGATTCGGAAGAAGTATTCAACGACGCTGAAATGGACAGGATGATTGACTACTTGAAAGACAATCAGGACATAGTAAATCTTGGCATTATGCTTATGTTCGTAACCGGGCTGAGAGTTGGGGAGCTATGCGCTTTGAAATGGAATGACTGGCTACCACATATCAGTACGATTAAAGTCAGAAGAACGGAAGTAAGGCATTTTGAAAACCATAAAGGCATTTTTGAAGTCAAAGACTTTCCGAAAACAGAAGCAGGCGTAAGAAATGTAGTGGTTCCTCAGGGGTGTATATGGATATTACAGAAGCTTAGAAATATGTCGACATTCTGCGAATATATATTTTCCAAAGATGGAAAGCGATTAAATACTTATTCGTTCAGGAACCGGTTAAGAACAGTGTGCAAGAAAACTGGTTGTATTCAAAAATCACCGCATAAAATACGAAAAACATATTGCACGATATTACTCGACCACAGCATAGATAATCAGATGGTCACATCACAGATGGGCCACACAAATATTTCGTGTTCCGAGAACTACTACCACAGAGATCGAAAGGACCTCAAGAAAAAACAAAAAATCATGGACAGCATAGATGAATTTATGGTAGTATCAAGATAGCTTTTTTTGAGAGGGAACAGCCAGGGAACAAAAAGGAACACCCTGCAAAAGGTTAGAAGCATTGGTTTTATAGGAAAAATAGCAGTTTAAAGATACGTTCGATTCCCGTACTGGCTGCTAACGAAAACCTTGTAAAATCAAGGTTTTTTGTGCTTTTTAGAGGTATTTAAAAGTTCGAGGGAACAGGCTAGGGAACAGGTAAGGAACAAGAACAAATATTCGAATTAAAACCATAGGAGGAAAACTTGTGTGTGAGACACAGGCAAAACCATCGCAGACGGCAGAAATGCGGTCTTTTTTTGTTTCCCAAATTATGTTAATATGGTTGTATGGAGGTGGTGTTGTGATACATACCGCATATGATGTGATGAAAGAATATCTGATAACCGGTGCAGAACTTGACGGCCAGTTTCAGATACCAATGCTTCCAAAAGTGGATTTCTCAGCAGGCAAGTCGATTGACTTTGCGTCTTCAAAATCCAGATCATTGAAAGGCCACAAGGACCTGACCGTAAATTTTTACATTGACGACAAAAGCTTTCTACAGGTATGGAATCAGCCTGACCAGTACATTGGGCACTTAAAATGTTTCAATTCAGTTTGCAGCCCAGATTTCACAATTGCTTCCGGGATGCCGAGTGCGTTGAACATCTACAACCTGTACAGAAACCATGCTTTAGGCTATTATTGGACGGTTATGGGCGTTAAAATTATTCCGTCCGTAAATATTATCAGCCCAAAGGAAATGCCATGGATATTTGACGGAACGCCACACAGAAGCACTGTATCATGTTGCACCAATGGCAGAGTGCGGTCAAAGTCTGCCAGAATGGAGTTTTGCGAGAACTTTAAGGAAATGCTGGACGCAATAGAGCCGACAAAGGTTGTAATCGTAGGCATCGTGCCGGATGAGCTTAATGTGGATGTGCCAATTATAAACCTCAATTCACGAAGCCAGAACATGAAGGAGATGTTCAGAAAGGAGTAGGCATGGGAACCATCAGTAGGGAATCAGTGAAGCGCAGGAGCAAGGAAACGAGCCGGCAGAAAAGGCGTAGGAGTAAGATTTCTGATATTACAAGAAGAAAGAATACCACTGGAAAAGACGAATTGAATGTGATGAAATAAAAATTTACATCACGCCGAGATACGTTATAGAGAATTATATACAGAATGCACAAAACAAAAAAGTCGCAGGTCTGAATTAGTTCCAGATTTCTGCGATTTTTTTCAGATTTTCCCAGTTCAAACCGTCCCGGTTTTGATGCTGTTTCTGATTTGTAGTACATTTTCTTGGTGTTCTCGCCCCGTCCCGGGACCATCCCGGGAACCTCCAACCGATCAGGAACAGATCGCCACCGGAAGCCTATGAACCCCCACCGCTCGGCATGATCTGGCAGAGCCAGAGCAAAACAACACAGCCCGCAGGGGATAACCCGGGAGCGGACCGGGAACCTGCGAAAGCACAGAGCCAGCTCCAGACACAGCCAGAGTCAAAATCAATTCTAATAGAACACTGTAAAGCAAGTTTAAAAGCGTTTTCATGCAACCACGGTAAAATATACAGAAAACACATAAAACACGCTTAAAGAGCCAAATACGGCGTTATAGAAGCATTTAAGGCACAATCACCCAAGCAAAACGTCTAAAAGCGTACAGAAATAAGACCGCCGGAGTGATCACGAACAAAGCCTGCATAGCTTCGTACAGTCTGGAAACATAAAGACCAGACTGGGCAAAACATCCGCGCAACTATACAAAGTATATAATAACCCCGTTATGTTCTGGCGTCAATCCCTGTTATTAACTCGATGTTTGAAGATTTAAGACGTTTTTATATACTTGTGATAAAATATACCAGAATCACGATAAGAGCCGTTAAAACGTCAAATAGGAGCCGATACAGATATATATAATTGTCAATGCACATCAAGCCGGAGAACAATCCCCGGTGAAGTCCCAGCACAGGTCATGAACCACCGCCGCCCGGACGGTAATTTTGTATCATATGCCCAGTGATAACAACTGGCATCGTTAAAAAATACCACCGGCGAAAAGAATGCTATAAAATCCAGATCAGCTTCAGAAAGTGTGGATTTTGCATCTATAACCCAGTTCAGTCCGGTACAGGTTTCTTTGCTTGTGATTACAGTATAATTTTTCATGTTTTTTAATCCTCCTGATTTTTATTTTAAAAGGCCGCCGGGGAAATGCTCCCCGGTACGCTTGCCGGCCTAATTTTCCGTAAGTCTTTTGAAAATATCAATTGTAAGAGCTGCAAGCCCCCTTTTCTTGTCTGACATATAACCATGTCTTTTACTTCTCAGCGCTTTTTCAGCAGTTTTCAAACTGTTTACACCGTAAGATGCAGCTTTTTGAAGTGCCTTGTATTCTTTAGAAGTAACCGGAACAGCTTTCAATGTATCGGGATTAATGGAAAAATCTTCTTTATCTCCCGGGCGGAGCATCTGGCAAATAGGAATATAAAGATCAGTCCCCATGTTTTCGCCAATATTCCAAACAAGGTAGTTACCCGGGATTTTCTCCACAATTTCAAAAGTATGTGTATTCCATAAAAATGTAGAAATGATTTTGTTTCCTTCGATTTTTGCTGTTGCGTATGCCATAATTATTTACCTCTCTTTTTTTATTTTTTTGAAGTCCGGCGGTTGCGTTGGGGCTACGGCTTGACCGCCGCCGGAGAGATTAATCTAAATAATTAACTTTAGATATACTGTATTCTGTTTTTAGTTTCTCAAAAGCGCGTTCTGTGACGATATAATAATTTATACTGTTTTCCGTTTTATCAAGGCGAATCCCACGCCCTTTTAAATTTAATTCAGTTGTTAAAAACCAGTGGTCACCGTAATAACTCAGACTTGCGTCAATCTGACATTCTGGCTTTTCTTGCCCCATTTCCGGCGTGTACATATACAACCCGGGAGCGGCAACCGGGGCGGCTGTCTGACTCTCTAATGCCTTTAATTTTTGACGCCCGATTCTGCGAAGTGTCAGCAGCTCGGACTGCGTTATTTTGTTTTGCCTTGCTAATTCTTCAGCGGTTCCAAGGTAAAACTCTGTAGTTTTTACAGTTCCAGAAACATCGAAGAACTGTTTTAAGTTTATGAATCCGGTTGACTCCTGAACCGGAAAATGGATGATTTTACACATTGATTTTTTTCCTTTTCTGTGATATTCTGTTTTTGCCGATATTTTAATGATTTACAATTTATACTGTGGGGGAATCCGGGCTTTTCGTCCGGATTACTTTTTTATGCCGCCATTTTATAAAGAATCAAGAATCTTAATTCTTCATATTGTCGGGAGTTAATCCCGGTGAAGTCGTTCCCGATCAGGTCCAGGAGCTTCGCCAGCTTTCTTTTTGTGCGGGCCTTTTCAATCTGGCCCAGATAGATGTTATATCTCATTTTTTTATTTCCTCCAGTCTAATAACAAGCCCTAACTCATTATTCTTGTTTGATCTTGTGATATAGAAATCAATCACTCGATCATCAAAATATTTTTTGCAGGTCTGAAGCATTTTGCCGCTCATTTCCCACTCTACAAATTCACTTTTTCTGCCTTTCTGGATTTCAAAGAAATCACAGTGCATTGTGTTGAATAAGTCTAAAAATTTAATCATGTTTTTTCTCCGTTCTCCCGGCTTTGCGTCCGGGTTGTTTGTTCTCTGTTGATGGTTATATAATACACTAATTAAGCACTAATAGCAATTGACATAATGTACAAATTAAGCACTAATTATTTATGGCAAATTGTGCATTATGATTAAGCACTAAAATTGTTGACAATTAAGCACGCGCATATTATAATGAAGAAAAATAAAGGAGGAATAAACATGGCAGAATTAACAGTAGAAGAAAAAGCAATAAAGAATAGAGAAGCAGTAAAGAAATGTATGAAAAATAAGGATAGAATAAATGTGATCTTACCGCAGGGAACACTCGACAGAATAAACGCATACGGATTAAAAACCAACGCTTTCGCAAGGGAATTAATTCTTGCAGAACTTGATAAAATGGATAGAATGAAAAAAATGTAAATTAAGCACAAATAACTATTGACAATTAAGCACTAATAATATATACTGTAACCATAGAAAGGAAGTGGTTACAGAATGAGTGATTTATTCAATATTCCAGATAAAGACCGATGCGGAGTATACACAATAACAAATAGAAGAACCGGAAAGAAATATATAGGTTCTTCTACACAATTAAAAAAGCGCGCGGAAGTCCACAAGGGAGAAATCGCAAGAAGAAAATAAACATGAAATTAAACACATTGTCATATGTCCTCTGTTCCGAGGACACAATTGAAGCTGGTAAAGAATATTTCTTCGGTCAGCTCTGGGATGGAAACGGGGACGGCGAGGAACTTTTGGAGTCCGGAGCAATCGCCGTATACCAGAACGGTGAGGAGTACATTGTTGATTTCGAGATTCTGGAAGCTGCGGAAGATATTTTACAAACCCGTGTTAAAGTTACCGGGATTAACTAGGAGGAGAAAAATGAAAGAATTTGAATTAAAACAGGTGGCGCGGAACAATTCCGAAAACTTCGGATGTTCCAAAGTCACAGCAGCTTGGCTGTGCGGCACAGAAGCCCAGAAAGAGAATTTTATAAGTTCTCTGGGTGAGAACTGGGTGAGAATCCCGGCGGAACTTGTTGACGAAACCGCCGAGCAGAATTTTATTTCATATGCTCGGGCATAAGGAGGAGGAAAAAGAAGATGTTAGAAAGAAAAATTGATCGAGCAATTGAGAAAGAAGCAATGAAAACCGGGAAGATGGGAACCGAACCGGTGACCGTAGAAATGGCACTGACAAGCGGAGAAATCGAGGAGTTTAGAAACCTCGAAAAATATGACAGTAAAAATTATTTCTGGGAAGTTGAGGACAATACTCTTAGAATTTCCTACACCGAAGAAATTTAAGAAAATGGAGGAAAAGAAGATGAAGAAAACAATTGATTTATTAAACAAAGCTGTAGAAATGGGATTTGACAGAGAACAGGCACTTGCAGACATAGACGCAAGTCTTGACGCCGAACTCGAGGAAAGGCAGCCGTTGATGGAGGAAGAAATACCGGAAGACCTGTACAATGGCATCCTGTGCGGATTTGTACAAGAGAGGGAACTGGATCAGAATGATTAAAAGAATATGTTCTGTCTGCGGCAAGGAGTTTAGCGGCGGAAGTGCCGCCGCTAAGTACTGCTCGGAAGCCTGTAGAAATACGCCTGTTTTTACGGACGAATTTAACGGCGAGGTGCACGGACAATTAAAAGTTATAAACGCATATAGGAAAAATAGGCGTTTATATGTTGTGTGTCGCTGTAAATGTGGAAACACATGCACTATGCGCTATGATGCTATAGCGTCCGGGAAAAATGTGTCGTGCGGATGCGTAAACAGGGAACAAAACTATTTAAAACCGGCAGATTTGGCCGGGAAAGTTAACAAATACGGATGCAAGGCAATTAAATATCTGGGAGCTGGCAAAGAGGGTTCAGATTGGTTATGCCAATGCCCTTGTGGGAAGGAATTTAAAGTTCCTGCGGGGCGTTTTTACAAGATTCAATCATGCGGATGTGCTAGACTTAGGAGCTGGGAAGAAAATATTATAAAAGCTCAAAATACAGTAAAAGAGGGGTTTGAGAAAAATACTTCGGTATTATCTATAATGCCAAGAAAAATGTTAAAAAACAATACGTCTGGGGTCAAAGGTGTTTATTGGGATAGAGCAAGAGAAAAGTGGGTTGCGCAAATAGAATTTCAAGGGAAAAATTATCGTCTCGGCAGATTTAACGACATTGAGGACGCCGCGGCGGCACGCAAAGAAGCAGAGAAAGCGCTATTCGGAAATTTCCTCGACTGGTTCCGCGAAGCATACCCGGAAAGATGGAAAAAATTAAACAAGTCAAAAACAAGGAGCGAAAAGTGAGATCAGTAATGATACAAGGACATATGGACGCCGCCCGGTTTTCAATGCCGGGATGGAATGGCAAGCGGGGCGAAATATACCCGCTTCCGCCTTTTTCTACAGTTGCTGGGATGGTCCATTTTCTTTGCCAGTGGGATAGCTGGCATGATATGAAGATATCTGTATCCGGCAACGGAGTCATGAACAAGCCGGAAATTTGCATGAGGTGGCGTGGCGGAGCTGTCGCAGGATCAGAGACAGAGGAGTTTAAGCAGCGTTTTCCGGTCAGGGTAAAATCCGGGAATTCTTTTGTGGGCTGGGTTAATACACCGATTTATGAAAGCGTGGTGTCTGATCTGGACCTGCGGCTGCATATTATGCCGGATAACCAGGAAGAAGTTGACGTAATTTACAGAAAAATCTTAAATCCCCGGACATTTCCAAGTCTGGGACGGCATGAGGACTTGATAAGAATTGACAACGTGCAGGTTGTTGACGTTTTGCCAGCACAGGAAATGACACTTGATATGTGTGCTTATACACCGGCTACAGTAGAAACGCCCGGAACTGTGTACACAGTTCACAAAGATTATACGATCAGTAAGGGAAAGCGAAGATTTAATGATGTTCGAGCAAAATATTTAGATAGAGGAACGAAAGTAATTACAGATTGTGATAATTTAAACAATCCTTGTTTTTTCATCTGATTTATAGTATTATTTAGACAACAATTACTGATGTAATTGAATGTAAATTTGAAATAGTACTGAATAAGTGCAAATTTTAATATCTCCATTTTGGAAAGACGCAAAACAAGCCCCCAGGACTATTTCCCGGGGGCTTTTGCTGTCTTGTTCTGGCGGCGTAACGACGGCGCGGCACTCAGCCGGTAAACAGCCCCACAGCCGAAGCTGTTAAAATACATTTATCACAAAACCGCCGAAGTTGTCAAGCAAAAATTTTTTTTATTTTGGGACTTGATTTTTAAAACCGACGTGGATAAAATAAAATCAACGACAGGCGACGGAACTCAGGAGGGGAGCGGTAGCCAGAGCACGAAAAGAATAAGATTTTAACAGCCAGATCACGCCGGACAAGGTGCTGGAAGGTCTGGCTTTTTGTGCGTTATATGCCAGAAAATGACCGTATTACAAGATGTATAAATATATAATAACTGTATTTATAATCCCCTCCAAGATTCTAAAGACCTAGAGTTTATTAATATACATGCTATACAGTACCGTATAGATATATAGAGTTAATAAGAGTAATGTAACAGTAAAAATAAAATCAAATAGACTGTTGACAGTGATATAAAAGTATGATAAAACAGAATTAATAATTAAATAAGCCGAAAGGCAATAAGAATAATAAGACTATTTAAGACGATTAAAACCGAGCAGATCGGAAAGAAGAAAGGGATTTAGAAAGGTCCTGGAATGTATCTGCGAACGTGTTTTTGTCGTCTTTTTTTATTTCAATTTTTGGAGGTGATACAGTGAAAAAGAGTAATACAACAGTAACAGAACAGGGAATAGAAGTGTATGAGAATGATATATACAGGCTTGTAGATGAATATATAAACACTGTGTTACAAGTAACTCCAGAAGAATTTGACACACAGAAAGAGTATAAGGCTGTTGTTGCTGATAGTTTTGTTGATATGATTTTTTATATTGCAGATAGAATACCGAAACCAAGTAACGATGATATAGAGTTGCTAGATAATATATTTAATATATTTGTCAGGGTATGTAGCAAATACAATGTGTTGCCGACATTAGAAGTATTTAGCTTTTTAGTTAATATTAATCGGTCAACATTTAGTGATTGGATGCGTGGGGACTATAGAACAAGCTCATCACATGGCACCACGGTTAAAAAATGGTTCGATATCTGCAAGAATTGTACAGTCAATAGATTGAACAACCAGCCCGGCACAAATGCCAACTTGATTTTTGTTGCAAAAGCAGCTTATGGAATGGCAGAGACGGCACCAGTACAGACAGCACAGCAGGACGGCATACCGCGCCAGACAGCGCAGCAGATCGCAGATAAACACAGGGCGGCGCTGGAACTTCCAGAGATGGAAAAGCCGGAGCTGTAGCAGATCAGAGACCTGAAGAAGTACGCGGAGGGCGGACAAAAGAGCATGGAAACAGCTTAAATAGTGTAAATTGTATAATATGTACAATATAAAAGGACGGTATTTGTTTAATGTGTACATCAATCTATAAAGAAAACTGAAGTTTGTTCCATAGATACATATGTTCTGACTGAATAACCGTTATCACACGTTCCCTTGACCACTGCCGCAGGCCATTAAAGGTCAGCGTTAAGCCAGGGAAGCGGGAACCCATGGGGCGGCGGGCTTCCCTGGTAGCGTCCGGCATGGATACCGGGAGGGGGTGTATATAAGCCCCAGCACACGCCGAGTGAGTACTCCGAGTTCCCGAAAAATTAAAAAAGTCTCCTCTAACAGCAAGGCTTTAAAATTCCGAAAAAACAAAAAAGAGTTCCCCATGGCAGAGATAGTGATTGCAACACGACAAGCCATAAGCCTTAATGGTTTCTCTGCCAGAAAAAAAATAAGGTGATACCAAGAAAGGCAGGTATAAGTATGAAGATAGGATATGCAAAAGAGTCAGGCATTTGGTTTCCATTGTCTGCAAAGAAAAAGATACTTTTGAACGAAGAAATTGACACATTTGTTTATGACTCAATAGATGAAAATAATAATTTCGAACATCTTTGCGAAAACATGAGAAATGGTGATTCGTTGATTATTTGCGGAGTTGATGATATTGGAAATACCAAGGATGAAATCGAAGAAACATGGAGACGACTCCGTGATTTGAATATTGAAATTTATGTGCTTACAGCTCCGATGTTGTTTCAGAGAGAAAACATGACGTTAGAAGAATCATTTATAAGAGACGTGTCGCTTAGCGTACTTGCTTCTCAGGTTGAAATTGCTAATCAGAAATTAAAAGCAATAAATGATTTATGATAACCATTTACATTCACAGAAGGGTAGGAACAAGATGAAGAAAATAGTAAACAATGATGGATATCTTCGGTCAGGGCTGATGGATATTGCTAGACAGTTGCTGAATATCTGTAGCGAAACTGGTGTTTCTAATATTCAGATAGCTACATCACCTTGGAAAGAAGGCGAAGGGATTACACTTTTAGCAAAAGCTGATGACAAACCAATCCTTTCAGTAAAGATGGACGCTGCCTATGAAAAAGAATAACCCTCAGGGCGAATCAATCAGAATCCGGCTCACAGGACAGTTAGAGCGTAAACTTATTGCCGAAAAGAACCGAACCGGCAAAAGCGTATCGCAGATCACCAGAGAAGCGTTGGAACAATATTTCCGAAGGAGATAGGAAAAACGCCGACTCAATTTTTCTCAAAAAAATAAAAAAGAGGTTTTTATATGTCAGAAGAATACAGTAAACGCTTTGATGAACTTCGTAAGAATCGAGTCGAGGTAAGCTATCATAAATACGGTCCTGCTAGGAAGAATTTTAAAACCGGGAACGTGCAGGCACTTCCGTCCATGGAACGGTGTATTGAGAAATATAATTCTACCGGAAACACAGAATATCTCGTGGATGCAGCAAATTACCTCATGTTCGAGTTTATGTACCCGCAGCATCCTAAAGCACGCTTCAAAGCTACAGACAGCAAAGATAGCGCAGGGATAGTCGGAATCAGTGTAAAGGAAATGGAGGACTTGAAGAATGAACAGTACTAATGCTCCAAAAGTAAAGATCATAAATCCAGAAGGCTCTGGCTGGAGGGGAACACAATATTTTGTTGACGGAACAGAAATCAATCGTGTAATATCAGCAGACTTTCATGTCGCAGTTGACGAATTACCGACATCGGTTTTTGAATTAATGGCTCTGCCGGATATTGAAATGGAATCCGAAGTAAAATTCTCATACACACCACAGTCCATAGAGGACGCAGTAAGAATCCTGAGGCACGAACTTCTGACACATGGAGAAATTTACAATGGTTTCAAAGCAAGCCTTAAAACAGCGATTGAGAAGTATTGTACATGTGGCCTGCCATTCGAGCCAGAAGACGAAACCGCCGGTAAGATTCTTGATTTTATGATCGGAGAGGAACAGAAAGAATGATTCTCGCAAAAAATGTAGCAGTCATGTTGGATATAGCGTTTTTCACATTGCTCTTAGTGTTTCTTATATCGCAGGACGAAACCGAAAAGAAAAACAATCCAATAGCATCGGCAGTATTTATACTGATGGAAATATGTTTTGCAGTTAATGCAGTTGTGATTTTTAGATTATAAGGAGGACGCGTAAAATGCCAAACGAATTAAAAGAAACTATGGAACTTATGAATAGTGCTGATTATAAGGACAGATTTAAAGCCGAATATTATCAGGTAGCTATCAGGTATCAGAAACTGTCTGCAATGCTTGAAAAATGGGATAAAGGAGTGCTTCCGTTTACTCCAACTTGTCCGAGAAGTACATATAATATACAGGTGAAAGCCATGACCGATTACATTGCAATATTAGAAGCAAGAGCAGTTATGGAAGGCGTAGAACTTTAGGTTATAAGGAGAACCCAATGTGGTTAGCATTCACAATACAAATTCCCCTGTTCATCATACTGATTGAACGGGTGAAAATACAAGAAAAGCAGAAACCTGTCGTTCTCAGGTTCGGGAAAGCCTTTGAATCTGACAGGTCGAGGCATCCAGAGTAGCTTAGGTCTGCGTCAGTGAAATACAATTTCCCAAAGTAACTGGCGTGGACTTAACGGTACAAATATAGACATGATGCTTTCTAAAATTTTATAAAATATATCACTCTATTACGAGTCCGGGTAAAATCCCGGACAAATAATGGGCTATCGCCAAGTGGCAAGGCACAGCACTTTGACTGCTGTATTCGCGGGTTCGAATCCCGCTAGCCTAGTCGGACTATATTGTTTAGCCATGATATAGTTCCCTTCCGAATTGGTTCCATCTATCCCAACGGGGATGATTAAAGGGGCTTCAAATGCCCCGGATGGACTCTGCTTATGCAGAACAGCATTTAGACCCTTTGTTGCGACTGCGAGGGCAAGAATCGCAACAGCAGAGGAAGTTACTCTTGAACTGCAATAACCCTCTGCTTAGGAAACTTAGTTCAGTTGGCAGAACGGTCGGCTCATAACCGACAAGTCACAGGTTCGAGTCCTGTAGTTTCCATTTCTTCCATATGCTGTCTATCCGTTTTATGGACAGAAAAAACTGTTGAATGAGTGTATGTGGATTATTTTCATGAAAGGTGTGTAACGGCACAGCCTGTTCGATGAAGATAATTCCCCGTTCGGCACAGTCTCTGAGTTAAATTGTCGTCAATAGGTGCACGTTGAGGACAGGAAGTTTTCAAGAGGCATATAAAAGGTTTCGTCGCTATACACAAAGACATCAATATCCAAATCCGAAACAACTCCGTGGGGCTGGCACGGTTGAAAACAGCCTAGTGGAAAGCATAACACGATAAACATATTGCTAACCCGGGGTTTCCGGGTTATGTGGAATGTACGCTAGTGGAAAACTGACAGAGTCGCGCTCTGGTCTCCGGTTCGATTCCGGGCGTTCCGCTTTAATCCGCTTAGAGTTAAGCTGTTTGTATACAGGCGGTCTATGTCTCAGGTGGATTTACGCATGAGCGTAAACGTACAACTCACTAGGCGTTTGCGTAAAAAACTTTTTAGAGAGATGAGACCACGGGCCGTGAGAAGTGATAGTCGGCAATTCTAAAAGAACCATCTAGTTCATGTGTTTTACGATGGAAAGGTTAATGCTTATCTGGATATTTTCATCCGGTCCGAAAGCATGTGATGTGGGAATCAACCCAGTTTCTTTTCAGAGAACTGGCCGTTATAGGCGGTACGGAATGTAGCTCAGTGGTAGAGCAATGGCATTGTAAGCTATGTGCCGCAGGTTCGATTCCTGCCTTTCCGATTCCAATGAACTGCAATCATTGGAATTTTTTTCTCTTACTTCGTTCGGTTCCAGTGTTTCTCGTTGGGAGATTTATGCCGTTCAAGTCGGCGCACTGGATTTTTTTAATTAAGGAGATGGCTATGGACACAAAAGGATGTAAATGTTGTTGCACGTGTAAATGGTACGCAGTATGCGAAGGCGTCTGCTGAAATGGCGACAGTGAACATTGTGCAGACTTTAGATGCCTGGATGATAGTTGTGAATGTTGGGAGGAGAATAAGCATGAGTGATTTGTCTGAACTTATTAATAATGGCGGTCTTATTATAAAAGAGCTGGAAAACGAACCGCCCATAGACCCTATAAAGGTAGCAAATTGGTTGATTGATCGCGGATTAAAAACTGGAATCCGATTATACGGAAAAAGTGAACTTAGACAAATTGCCAAACACCTTTTAATTTATTGTGGGGACGAATAATGCAAATAGCAGGAAAAGAAATCAAAGACGAGTGTTCCAGATGCGGTAATATCCTTGAATGTGAGTTGTTCCGTCAGGGACATGGAATAAAACAGGAACGTGAGAACATAGCAAAGATGATTGAATGCCAGATGCGGCATAGGGAGAAAAGAGAAAAATGAGCGAACTGAAAGTATTGAATGAGCAGGAAGTATTAGGAAAACAGTTTCGAGTATACGGAACGGCAGAGGAACCGCTATTCTTAGCAAAAGATGTAGCGGAGTGGATTGAACACAGCAAGCCATCAGTAATGATTGAATCTGTAGATGAGGATGAGAAAGTCAAAGTAAATAATGTTTACTTTGAAAATAGAACCGGCGGGAATGGAACATGGTTCCTTACCGAGAACGGACTCTATGAAGTTCTGATGCAATCCAGAAAGCCGATTGCCAAACAGTTCAAGAAAGAAGTCAAAGAGATTCTGAAAACCATCCGTAAGCATGGCATATATGCCACGGATAATGTCATTGATAATATTCTGAATAATCCAGACTTCGGCATCGAACTTCTGACCAAACTGAAAGAAGAACGTGCTGCAAGAGTAGAAGCCGAGAGAAAGAATGCTATTCTGATGCACGTCAACAAAACCTATACCATTACTGAGATTGCAAAAGAACTGGGACTGAAATCAGCAATACAGCTAAATCGGATTCTGGCAGAGAAAAAGATACAGTATCAGGTAAATGGTACGTGGGTGATGTTCTCACAGTATAGTAATTGCGGATATGAAGAAATCAAACAGGAAGTTCTGGACTCTGGGAAAGTGATCTACCATAGACGGATTACACAGATGGGACGGGAGTTTATTCTTGATTTATTTGAAAAGACAGCGTAATTGAAAGGGGAGATTTCCATGTTTAATAAATTTTTTAATCTATACATAAGATACAAGACCAAAAATCTCAAAGCAATTCCGTTGTTCGTAATGACATTTGACTGGAAGAAATTTCAGAAAGACGGTAAAAAAGATAGTTGCACACTATATTCAATACATCCAGACATTGCAAACGACCCGTTCTTAAAAGAAAAGTTGTCTGAATGCGTGGATTATATTCGAAATAACTATGACATGGAAATATTTACTAAGCTTTAAGGGAGGATGCCATGAGAATTGAAGATTTGAAGAGTTGGACAGTAGATCAGTTGAAAGAAGAACTTGTTCGGTTGGCTGATGAGAGAGAAGCAAAGCAACATGAGATTTTAGACAAGGATAATAAAATCAATCAACGAGCTTCAGGCTGAACTGGATAAAATGTGCGCTTATAACAATGAGTTAAAAAGACAGGTGGACGAAAAGGCAGATACACCATTTTACGACGAATCTGTAGAAATCGCAAAATATCACAGGCAGCACCAGGACGACTGCGTTACAATTAACCAGTTGCATACAACACTTGACGTTCTGATTGACCGATATGCGAATCTGAGAAAGATTCATGGACTGAGCTGATGAGAATTATTTATTCAGGCTCGGACATTGATTTTCTTGACACCACATACAATATCGAGGGAGAATGCCACCGAATGAACATCCCGACTAGGTTTTATCCAGACAGACGCTTGCTTCTGGCAGGGAATACGACCGTAATATACAACAAAACGGAAAATCTTTCTAAAACATGGAAAGCAGATTACATCGGGGACAATTATTTGACAATTTTGACATTGATCAGAAAGGACAACGGTAAATGAGCATTAAAACAGCACTTGAATCAGAAGGAGTAGACTTCTCTGAATATATGAATATACCCGAACCATGGGACGGCTCAGCACAAATTAAAATGGAAAATGGTACAAAATGGGTGATTTGCCCGTTTTGTGGAAAGAAAGCCTTAAAGATTTTCCCGACCACAAAGATTTATCGGATGCCGTACAAATGTAAGGGTAGCAACTGCAAGAAAGAGTTTATGGTGAATGTATGAACAAAAAACGGATTAAATGCTTCTTGACAGGTGGATGCAAGTTCAAAAGTTCTGATACAGAATCGAAATGTAATGACAAAGAAAAGACTTGCACTATTACGGAAACTTGCTACAAATGCGGGAAGAAGTACACTGCTGTATTCACTTACAAACAGTTAGGAATTCCAGTGAGGTGAAGGGAGAGTTTATGAAGAAAATATTTTTTGCTGTGTTATTATTAATGATGCTGTTTGGATTAACAGCATGTCAATCGACAACAAAGAGTTTGGGTGGGACAACCACAATAAAATTAAAACCAGGTGTAAAACTGGAAGAAATCACATGGAAAGACGATGATTTGTGGTATCTTACTCGACCAATGAGAGATAACGAATCAGCTGAAACACATACATTTGACCAGTCAACTGATTTTGGTTTCGAAGGTCAAGTAATTATTATTGAAAAGAATAAATAAATAAATCAGTCAGAGAGCCAGAAAGGAGTGCCATTATGAGCAACTTGAAGATATTTACAGAAAACATCGAACCAGAAGCGTTAAATCAGATTTATACATTGATAAAACAGCCTGCATTTTCTGAATGTAAAGTACGAATCATGCCAGATGTTCACGCAGGAGCAGGGTGTGTAATTGGATTTACTGCTGATCTCGGAGATAAAGTAATTCCGAACATTGTTGGTGTGGACATTGGATGTGGAATGCTTACAACACAAATTCCTGCCGATGTGGGGACAATAGATTTAAAAAACCTTGACAAAGCAATAAGAAACAATGTTCCGGCAGGAAGAAATGTACGTGACGAAATCATAAATTTTGAAGAATTAGAAGAACTTCACTGCTTCCATCAGCTTAAAAATATCGAATGGATTCGCAGGAGCCTTGGTACGCTTGGGGGCGGAAATCATTTTATTGAAGTTGACACTGATTCAAAAGGGGTAAATTATCTTGTAATTCACACTGGAAGTCGGAATCTTGGGAAACAAGTAGCTGAAATATATCAAAAAATTGCCATAGAAGACATGCAGGGTACAGACAAGCTCGAAACTGAAATACAAAAATTGGTGAAAGAATACAAGCGTTCTGGCAGACGCAAGGAAATCCAACATGGCATTGACGAATTAAAACGAAAATGGAAGCCAGACAAACTGGGTATTCCGAAAGAATTGTGTTACTTGACAGGAGAACACAGAAAACAATATCTGCATGATATGAAAATTTGCCAAGAATTTGCAAGAATAAACAGAAGATGTATACAGAGTGCTATATTTTACAATATGAATTGGACACTCCAAAGAAATACATGGTTTGATACAATTCATAATTATATTGACCACGATACAAACATTGTTCGCAAAGGTGCAATATCAGCTAGACATGGTGAAAAAGTTCTTATCCCAATGAATATGCGAGACGGATGCATTATCGCATTCGGGAAAGGAAACGAGGACTGGAATTGTTCAGCCCCGCATGGTGCAGGACGTATCATGAGCCGATCAAAAGCAAAAGAAAACATATCGTTAGAAGAATTTGAGAAGTCTATGAATGGGATATATACAACATCCGTTCAGAAATCTACGATTGATGAAAGTCCTATGGCTTA